>JACCDP010235749.1_pt1 | contig 15624 bp, 19 predicted proteins | sample 7445841 | NCBI WGS metagenome assembly JACCDP01 (sample SAMN15323441, study PRJNA562643) | freshwater metagenome | isolation source: river surface water | place: USA:Blue River Watershed | collected 2017-08-17 | reverse complement strand
AGAAGGGGAACGGTGTAATCGCAACCGTAGGCGCGGTGGGGTCTTGTCCAAAACTTGTCGCTTTGAATCCATTGTCGAGACGAGGAAGAAGACGATTCACCGCCGTGACTTTTTCAAGAGGCGTTCCGAATTCATCCAAGACTTCTAAAAGACGACCGTTGATCGATTCAATCCGAGACCCTCCAATCTCGATGCGGGCTTCGTCGAGCAGAGCATGTCCAAGACCATTGGTCCATCCAAAGCGTGGACCTGCGAACTGAGCACCTGCCGCTGCTGCGGCGCGAGTCTGAGGTGTCGCAATATCAGGCATCGTCGTGACAAGATACATGCGAGAGAGAAGATGCCCTTGACGAGGGAGTGTAATCGATGCTTGTGTGCCAAAATTCGGTCGTGTATCAAAATCAAGACGAACCCATTGGGTTGTAAAGCGTCCAGCTTTCACAAACGCCTTTTGAAAATATTTTATATTTGGTTTGTCGGCAGGCGGAGCAAGACGTTCGTCTTGAATCCCTGTGTGAACAATTTTGAGTAGAGATGCTACCATTCCTTTTTGGATGAGTGTATTTTTCTTTAATCCGTAAACATCTTGTTCGCAATACCATCTTGGAATCGTAACCAATTAATTCCCAAACAAAAGACTTTGACTTCCCATGCTTGATCAAACTGACCACCAGGAGGACGAACATCGAGGACAAGACGAAGACTCTGAAGACGGCTTGCGTTGAGTGTTCCGCTCGGTTGATGAATATCTCCAGGACGACGAGCAAAACTGTATCCATAGACAAACGTATTGTAGCCTACAATGCCTCCACGATGCGCAAATCCAATCTGTTGACGGAAATATTGTTCTTCTGCGTCAATGACGTCAATACCATTGGCTTGGATCTTTGCGTGGGTGAGAAGGGGTCGACGAGGATTGTAAACGGCGTCATATTCACGTTCCAGAACAGAACTGTAGTTTGTCCATTCGTTATTATTTGCTGTTCCTTTGCGACGAATAAACCAAAGAATTTCTTCGAGCGGATGATTTGCTTCCAGTGGAAGTTGAATTCGAATTGTGTTCTCGGGAGTTGTCTTCACAATCACATATTTAAGAGGTTCTGTAAAAAAGAAGGTTTGAACTTCACGGTGCATGATTTCAAAGGGTTGGCGTATCATCGCATTACGCACTGATCCATCAAGAACTGCTCCATAGGTAATCAAACGAACAGTTTCAAACATGGGTTCTGCTGGACCTGTTGTGACGGATGTGATTTGTTGATAGGGAAAATTCTTATCGTAAAACTGGATCGTTGTATTCAGTGGAACAGACTCACAGGAATCACGATAACCGCGTGCTTGACGAACCACTTCCGAAAAAGGTCTGAATGTGATGTGGATGCGAACAGTTCCTTCGCGACAAGCAGCAAGCGGAAGATATTCACGAATACGAGAGCGAAGGAAATAAAAGGGAAGAATACAATGAATATAGCCATCTTCTGTGGGATAGACCTTGCGAGGAGGCATCTGAAGAAGACGTTCCATACTTACACGCCCATACGCATCCAGACCCGTCGAGACCTGAGAATTTAAGTCAGGAAACAAGCTTGAAAACACGGTTGTAAAATCACCATCGAATTCTTCAATGGTCACACCACCGATTTCAAGTTCCGCCTTCTGAATTAACGCTGTTCCAATAGAATTACAATAGAACCAAACTGTTTGCGGATCCACATATTCATAGGTCTGATTCTGAACTTCAAGTTGCGCAGTTAAATTTAACCAATGCGCCAGTTTAATTTGAATCACAGCACCAAAGACAATATCACCACTTCCTTGTACCGTTAAATCAAAGGAAATGCGTTGTCCAAAAGTCGCAGGACCACGATACGGAAATTCTTGGACACACGGAACAAAGGGTGTGTATCGACGCGCAGCATTTCGTGTAAACCAGGAAACTTCGGGTTTGATGGGGAAAAAGTAATCATCTTGATCATCCCTATCCGTAAGATCAAGAAGAGTTGTGATGTCACCTCTCGGACGTTCCATTGCTTGGATGCGAGAAAGAAACTTTAGATATTTAATGGCGGCGTGTTTGACGTTTGGTGCGGCGATTTGCTTTGCGTGTCTTGCGATTGCGACGTCTACGTCCTCCTGATGTGACTTTTGTAACTTCGTGGGCATGTACATACTCATCTTTACCTTTGAGTTTGATGGATTGACAATGAGGTGGATCTTGATCATCCCAATAATAACCCTCTACAACATACTCTTGATCCTTGTATTTTACCTTGTCACCCTCTTTTACATGACAAATTGTAACAGCCTTCTCAAATTCTGTATCCATTGTATAGGACTCATACAAATCCTTTCCAATTGTATAAGAAAACAGATAGGAATGACCATGAATGTGTGTTCGTGTGGCTCGAAAATGCGCATTATCGGGATTGTACACAAAAATAAAAGGCATGTTCTCTTGAATTTTTTTATTCATATATGTCACATAGATTACGCTTCCATTTGATTTTTGTAATTCATAAAAATTCACAATATTTATTTTGTACAATTGTTCTAATTTTTCTAACACGCTTTCGCTCAAAAATACATATTCCTTTTCAAGCAGGGCTTTCATATGCTTATCCTCAACACGTTTTGGTAAAACCTTTCGACGAAATTGATCCGCAAAGGTATTTTTTTCATCTTGGTTCAATTTACGAAACGGTTCACTTACACATATTAAAAAAGCATGAATTAAACAATCATATTTATGGGCACTTGTATATACACTTTCAAATAAATCATTCTTCATATCTCCTGGAGTTCCTCGAATGTCCTCGTCCTTGCGCGTTTTTACATCTGGATACATTGTAATCAGCATTTGATTAATTTCATCGAACGAGTTAGTCAATGAACTTGATGAATTTTTTGACATATCCTATTTGATTCAAAGATTAATTCGCATACAATAGAGTTCCACGTGAATTCTCAGCAGAGAACACTGCCCATGTTTCCACAACCGCACGAAGTTCAGACCGTTTTTGCCCATCCACAATGTCCGTTAATTCAATAAACAAAGTCGGGCGATCTGCGGTCGTCATATTGATTGTTCCTTCGGGTTGTCGTGATGCGGTGGGAGCTCGTACGCCTTTTCGATCTCCAAATCCAAAATTCATTGTCGCAATTGCGAGTCCTGAATCTCGTTCTTCTTTGGCGTGTGCCTCTAGATTTTTCCACACCATCGGTGACCAGAGAGTTTCACGATCACGTCCCGCAATCAACAATTTCATTTGACTATAATACTCACCGCCACTGATATCCGATGTAATCTTCCAGAGACGATTGGCTTGAAGGTCTGTCCAGGATCGAAACATACACAAAATACGCGAACAAGGGTGACGCGCATCCAGACGTCGTGTAATTAAGGGCGCAGCAGACGCATATTCCAAAGGATTCTGTGAAAAAATATTTTCATAGATGCGCTCAAAGGGGATTTCAATCGCAGTGTTTCGTAAGACATCGCGGGTTGGATCATTTGTATAAATATGACGTGTTTCAAGTGTAATAGAGGGTGTAGGAATATCTACACGACTGAGTGTGGAAAAGGTTGTAAAAGGACCGCCTCGCGTAGTTTGGATCTGGAAGTTAGATCGACCCCAAGGCGTCGGCTTTGCTCGTCCATCACTCGCTTCCACCAAATCCTCCAACTTTCGTAAGAACACACGGATCTTATAGGCTTGGTTCGGCAGCGACAACATAGGAAATCCACCATCTTCAATACTTTGAGTTCCTACCAGGGGAAGAGGAAGACGAAGACGTCCTGGAGTCGCATTTCGACCGATCGCAAGAGTTGTTCCAGCGTGAATACCTGTCAACGTATTTTGAAGAAGTCCATGGTTCAAACTTTCACGAGCGCGTGTCTGAAGCCACAGAGCATCTCCACTAAATTCTTGAAGCAGAATATTGTCTTGAAGAATTTGTATTTTTTCGAAGAGAAAATATCCAATGCCATTTGTGTACCCGTATGTTACACCTGTCGTATCTTGAATCACTGCCGTGGGATTTTGAACAGCATAGGTGGGTGGAAGCCAACTCGGAAGATCAATGACCAATGTAGGACTTATGATCACATCTCCAGCAATTTCCAATTGAAATTCAGAGCTTCGTCCAAAATCAGGTGTATTCAGGGCTGGAATGCGGCGTAATTCATGAAGAGCAGGGGCTGTCGGACCATAGCGATTGTCAAACAAACTCTGTGCGTCTTTTGAATCTTCTTGAAAATATACATCTTTATTGCCTCGTGAGACGAGTTCATAAAGAGGTCCATCGAGATTTTGGTTCATTCTTGTTCTTCTTCTAAGACAAGCGGTCTATTTTCCTTCCTTCCCAGAGCGCGGCGCATTCGCAGGCGCTTTCAATAACATACTGCTTACACGGTCTGCTCGTGCGGGAAGAATAAGCTGGGCTTTGCGTTGGAGATACGGAAAATCAATCATTCCTGACCAGGCTTCACCCGTTTTCACCCACTCGGACAGCTTTTCTTTTGTCATAAGGAATCCAGGTTCTTTGGCACTCAATCCAATCTCCTGCATCTTTTGAATGATTTGAATGGACTCTTTCACACGATCTTCCTTGGATTTCTGGGGTGGGAGATTCGCAGGGTCCTTTGGCATTTCTAAAAATTGAAACGAAAGACTCCCTAAGGTGGTCACCGCACACAATGGACCGGACTGTTCTCTTTCGTACAAATGAAGCCTTCGCCGCAGAGCTTCTCAGCTCTCTCCAAAAGCATAATCCTGAAGAAGGGGATGCTCTTCTTGATCTTGCGATCCGTGGACTTAATGCTCTTCACGCTGGAAAAGGTGGAAAGGTTCGCCTTGAAAACACCTACGCATACTTTGACGCAGACTTCTGGGATAGCAAAGTCTACGTCAATATTCGTCTCAAGCAAGACCAATGGTCTCTGATCGAACATCTCAAGAATCTTCACTTTCATCTTCAAACCATCGGGTATACATCCGCAAATCGCATTGAGAATGTACACTTCGATAACCGCATCCACATCTTTATTCCCTATCGGAAACCTGACTTTGAACTTCTTGTTCCGAGCTCAAAAACGTAATTATGAACCACAGCCACATGTATTCACACACGTGCTACAAAAGAGCTTGCCATCACGAACAAGTTGACGGATTTGATAATCAGGGAAATTGAATGTACAGTTAATATTTGCTCCGCATGTACTCATATTACATGTCGGCTGTGTGATCGCAGTCTGAATCTTGTAATTTGTATAGACAGTTTTGCTTTGGAGTCTACGGATAATCTCACTGGCGTCCATTCTGGATTTCCTTTTTATTTTTTCTTTCATAGATGTGTGGTATTTGGGCATTAGTTGGGAAAAAACCGACTCTCATGAGTCCTAGCTATTGTGTAAAGCAATTGGAAGCGCGCGGTCCGGAGGGTTCACGAATTGTAGACATTTCAGGAAATGTCATCTTAGGATTTACTCGCCTTGCCATTAACGGCTTGAACGAGGAAGGAATGCAACCGATGTCCATCCCCCACATTTCATGGGTCTGTAACGGAGAAATTTACAATTGGCGCGCGCTGAAGAGTGAGCATTTGATGCTCGATGTTCACTCAGGGAGTGATTGTGAAGTTCTTGGACATCTCTATGAAAAATATGCCGACAATCTCACCTCTTTTTTCCGATCCCTTGATGGTGTCTTTGCGATGATCTTAGTGGATATGAAGCGTCGCCGTGTCATTGTTGGACGTGATCCTTATGGTGTTCGTCCTTTGTATCAAGGAACTCTTGAACCTACACATTCTTATGTATTCTCTAGTGAACTCAAAGGTCTCAGTCGCGAGTGTATCGACATTCAGCCCGTCCCCCCTGGACATTATCTTGTTCTTTCTCTCGATAAATATCCAGATATAATTAAATATGAGCCAATTCCCTATCATACACCTCATTGGATTGTGAATCCCAGTATGTCGCCTCGTCATCCAAGCGGTCTCGACAACGCATGTGCGGCATTGCGGTTTGCTCTTGAAGATGCTGTTCTCAAGCGTTTAATGACAGAGCGACCGATCGCTGCGCTCTTGAGTGGTGGTGTCGATAGCAGTTTAATTGCTGCACTCGTTGCGCGATTCCTTCGTGAACGCGGTCTTCCTCCTCTCAAGACATTCAGTATCGGTATGCCTGGAAGTACCGATTTGAAATATGCGAAACAAGTCGCCGACTGGATTGGAAGCGATCACACTGAAATCGTCAAAACACCTGATGAGTTCTTTGCTGCGATTCCTCATGTTGTTCGTGACATTGAATCTTATGATACAACAACCGTGCGCGCAAGTGTTGGAAATTGGCTCGTGAGCAAAACCATTGCCCAACAATCCGATTGTAAGGTTGTTTTCAATGGGGATGGAAGTGATGAAATTTTTGGATCGTATTTGTATTTCTATAAAGCTCCTACCGATCGTGATTTTGAAGAGGAGACCGAGCGTCTTCTCCGTGATATTCACATGTTTGATGTTCTACGATCCGATCGATGTATCAGTAGCCATGGTCTTGAGCCGCGCACTCCCTTCCTCGACAAACAATTTGTGGCTGTGGCGAAACAGATTGCGACATGTTGGCGCAGACCTTCCAAAGAGCATTGTGAGAAGTGGATCTTGCGTCGCGCATTTGACGATGGCGTAACCTTGCCCAGAGAAGTTTTGTGGCGTCGCAAAGAAGCATTCAGCGATGGTGTGAGTAGCACTGAAAAGTCCTGGTATCAGGAAATTCAAGAGCGATGTGCGGCTGTTGTTCCCGCGAACTGGGCAGAAAAAATAGAAGGCGTGAAAGCCTATGAATATCTTTCTCCTCAGACGGCTGAGCAATATTATTACAGATTTTTGTATTTAGCATCCCATGGACCGTCTGGAGTCAAATGTATTCCTTATTTTTGGATGCCCAAATGGTCACCAGGAGCAACAGATCCGAGTGCTCGAACCCTTGCTGTTTATTCCTCCGCATGATATCGAAGACAACGACGATGATATTCCGCGTGGGATTCCATAAAGACAACGGTGACATAGAACAAGAGCATCATAAGTCCTGTGATTCGTGTGGCAGAGGAGGAGAAGACCATGCCAAGAATGTAGAAGAGAAGAGCGATTGCGACGACAAGATTCATGGTAGAGAGAGGGTGAGCGCCCTAGGGGGCTGCGCGGGATTTTTCAATTTTACTCCCGTGGGGTACTATTCAATAGAAAAAATATACGGCAGAGATATAAACCAATCATGCAGATCTTCATCAAGACCCTCACTGGTAAAACCATCACCCTCGATGTTGAACCCGCCGACACCATTGAATCCGTCAAGCAGAAGATTCAGGACAAGGAAGGAATTCCTCCTGATCAACAGCGCTTGATCTTTGCGGGCAAGCAGCTCGAAGATGCGCGCACTCTCTCAGACTACAATATCCAGAAGGAGTCCACGCTCCATTTGGTCTTGCGTCTCCGCGGCGGCGCCCAGTAATTGAATACTCTTCTTAAAACTCTTTACTATCATCATGTATCACATTCTGATAGTAGATTCTTGAAAACTTTGAAAACCGCAAATTGACGTAAAATTGATGGGCGCAGGTGCACAAAGTTGGACCATACCCCTTCTACCACAACTACCATGCAGATCTTTGTTAAGACTCTAACTGGAAAGACGATTACTCTCGACGCCGAACCTTCTGACAACATCGGAAGCATCAAGCAAAAGATTCAGGACAAGGAAGGCATTCCTCCTGATCAGCAGCGACTCATCTTTGCTGGAAAGCAGCTTGAAGATGAACGTACGCTTTCCGATTACAACATCCAAAAGGAATCGACTCTTCACCTTGTTCTCCGTCTCCGTGGAGGCATGCAGATCTTCGTCAAGACTCTCACGGGCAAGACCATCACTCTTGACGCTGAACCCTCGGATAGTATCGGAAGCGTGAAGCAAAAGATCCAGGACAAGGAAGGCATCCCTCCTGATCAGCAGCGACTCATCTTTGCTGGAAAGCAGCTTGAAGATGAACGCACGCTTTCCGATTACAATATCCAAAAGGAATCCACGCTCCATCTTGTTCTCCGTCTCCGTGGCGGTCGGTAAACATCTTGTATGAATTCTGAGGATTGAGATGTAAAAATCAAAAAAAAAAGAAGAAAACACACTTTTTTTACCATCGACATTCCGCGTGATACGCACAGATATCTTTTTCTTTGTCGCCATAGGGCTTCTTATAACAGGCTGTTTGATAGTTGGAGACAAGCACTGCTCGTTTTGCTGCGACCTGGGCTTCATAGTCTTCTGTAAAATGGATGATCCAGAGTTTATTCCATGAGAAACTACATTTTGTTTTGAAGTCTTTGGTGGCTTTGACTTTCGCAGATTCATTGGCGAGGCGAACCGCTTCACTATGGATTTCCTTTTCATGCTGGTGGATTCCTTTTTCTTCGAACCATTGGTTGTCTAGACATTGCGGGCAGGTTTCGTATTCCATTGTGGTGGAAAATCTTGAAAAGGGGGTTTTATCAATTTTAGAAGTGTTCAATAATATCGGGCTCTGACCAAATCGCAAAGAGAACAACAAGAAGAAGACCTGTATAAATGGCGAAACGAGATACCAAGGAATTTTTTACAAAATAACTCATAACTGTTTCACTCAATCCCCAGATTCCAACCCACCAGAGAATCACAATGAAACTATACAACAAGGTTCTGCGCTTTGTAGGGACCGGGACTCTCGGTGTTTCAATATTGTCACGATTCATATCTACTAGGAGCTGGAAAATTTGACTTCTCGATCGCGAAGATTCGATCGCATACTCCTGATGGCTCGATGTCTAGCAAGAATTGTCCGCGACTCTGATCGTGGAAGCTTTGGGGATGGATCTTACTTTTATCATGAACTCCGATGCTCTCATAACTCTCTGAAAGATTCTGACTTTTGCCAGTATTGTGTCAAACGTCAGAGCAAAGTGGTAACTTCATGGACAACGAATATGCCTACACTTCCATACGGACGCATTACAGATCCTCTCCCACCTGAATCTCATATCTTTGGTTCACACTGGTACACGGAGAAAGCCCAAAAGAAAGGTGCTCCCTCTGAAATAGAGATGGCGCGAGCAAAGAAAGCACAACTCGACGCAAGAGGAATTCAAGAAGAAAAAGCACCCGAAGTGGTTTCTGATACACAGAAGAAGCGAAAATTTAAAGTCGTGGGATCGCAAGCGGCGACTGTTCCTGTTGCTGCTCCCGCGCCGCCCGCGGCTGTTGCTGTGGAAAAGCCGAAACGCGTGCGAAAATTCAAAGTGGCTCTTCCTACACCTGTTGCGCTTCCTGTCTCAGTTCCTTCCAAAGCCGTCGAGTCAAGAGAACAACCGATCCAAATCACCGAAGAGGATGTTCTTGTGATTAAAGTGAAGAAGTTTGAACATAACGGGCGCTGGTACTTTCTAAATTCATCCAAAGACAAGCTCTACAGCATTGGATCGGACGGCGCACCCTTTCAATATTGTGGACGTTGGAATCGAGAGAAACAAACTATCGATGCCGACATTCATGATTCTGATTGTGAATTCTAATTTACGCAAACGGGTATGTCGAGGCACATGTAAATCCTTCCACTTTTTGCGTGGTCATATCAACAAAGGGAGCGGGGGGAGGAGGGGCAGGCGCTGGGGGCGGCGGCGCAGGAGGAGGAGGGGCAGGGGCAGGTGGAGGAGGCGCGGGAGGCGGCGGTCCTGGAGGAGGATGCGGGGGTTCTTTCGGTCCACCCCAACCACCATAGCCACCCCATCCATTCCATCCACCCACTAAGATCGTTTCCCGGGGGCGTGTGTCTTCATACACAACAGGAACGTATTCACGAGAGACTACTGTGCGAGGAGAGCTCACAAGAAAATAGACAATAACTGCTACAAGAACAAGTCCAAGAACCGCAAGAACTGAATTGGAAATCTTCATATCTATTTATTGTGTTGTTTTGTATCGGTCCATAAGGGCTGCCCAGGATACAGGAAAAGCGACGCGCAAAAGAGTATCCACCATACCCGCATACTCTTGAATTTCCTTCTGGGCTTGGGGATCAAGACGAAGTTGACAGAGGCGCGCATATCCATATAACGATGCGGTTTCAATAAACTCCGTGTACATGCTCTGAGGAAGAACCATTCGAGCTTGCTCGGGTGCTACCTGAAGATCAAGAAGGCGTTGATAGGTTTTCATCGCCTCCTGGGTCGCTTGAGACAAGAGCTCATCTGCCTCTTTGGCTGTTGCGGGAGGAGTGGCTTTCGATCCTTGTTTTTTATTGGTATCACGCTCTCGAAGTTGTTCATCATCCGGTACATAGCATTCAGGAGCGGTATCAACATAACGACGACTGACTTCATTGCGCGCAAAGCCTACCGTGTGACGAAACCACTCTCGCGCAACAAAAATCGGCATCTTCAAACGAAGACGGACTTGTGGATGAAAAAAAGGTGTAATGTGGTTATGATTGGCGAGATATTTAATGAGTTTTTTGTCTTGTTCGGTGATTTCTTTGGATTCTTTTGCGAAGGAAACACGGGCGGCATTCACAACAGTCAGATCATCCCCAAAGACTCCTAGACACTCGACGAAGCCAATTGAATCAGGGAAGACTTGTTTGTTCATTCCTATCTACAGGACCTTTGAGGGAAATCCTTAAACCTCATCGGGCGGCTGTGATGACATTGTGCGCATAACAGATGCCATATGACGCTGTTGCGCATTTGCCGTCGGCGAAGCGAAGAGAGAGGGTACAGGAGGATGTGGCATCGCTCCTAGCGTAGGAGATGTGGGAGGAGAATCTGGAGGCGCGAGCGAGTGACCTGCTGGTGATGAGATCGTTCGACCCACTTGACGCGCCAAGCCAATCCCACGCACCCGTGGGGGAGCTGCCTGATAGGAAACTTGTGTTGTGGTTGTGCGCAGACCACGTGTCATTCCAATGTAGGCAGAATGTTGCGCAAGTTCTGTCTCCTGCTCTTGGGACATCATACCTCCCGCAGAATGAATCGCCGAGACCGTTTCTAGATCCTCGATGAGGAAAGGCACAATAGGATGCGCCGCAATGCGAGCGTTCTCGCGGATCTGCTGGAGCAGTGCCTGAATCTTCTCGCGAGGAACTGACGATGCGCGCTTCCGAATCTCACCCAGAATCTCCGTAACTTCTGCGCGATACTGGGCGACAACGAATGCCATCATGTAATCATCATCGGTATCGACAAGAGTCGGTGAGACGATCGTGTCAATACGATCTAGAGTTGACATATCCGTGCCTGTGACACGGATCGGACCTAGAGATGGTGAGCCTTCATAAAGGACCGTGATTTCCGTCTCAGCGTAGAGATCTCCAATGCTCACTCGTGTAAATCCAGAAGGCTCTACCGTCATCGCATAGGATGTCTGAACCTTGTAGCCAGGAGGAAACTCCAGCGTGACACGCTGGGCACTCACACTCACGAGTCCGCCCAGAACATCTCCAAAGGTCGTCGCGACATCCTCGAGACTATTGACCACGTTGTACGCACCGCCACCTTCCTTGGCGATTTCCGTGAGCAGCTCCGTGTTGTGGTCGCTTCCATATCCTACCGTCGTGACAGAGAGACCGGGCTTTTCCGTGAGAATCCGACGAATGATGGCAACAAGTCCTGGAACATCCGAGACGCCCATATTGGCGTGCCCATCCGTCAGAAGGAGAAGTCCCTGCTTGCGACCGACGGCGGCATCTTCTGCCAGATCCCGCGCATCCAAGAGTCCTGCGCTCATGTTGGTGCTGCCATCGGTGCGAAGACTGGCGATTCGGTAGGAAATCGCCTCTCGCTCTTGCGTTGTTGGAGTGACGCGATTGAGAACAACCTTGGAGGTATCATCAAAGGTGATGAGGGAAAGACGATCTTCCTCCGTCAGAAGAACGAGCAGAATCTGAAGGGATCGCTTCACCGATTGAAGCTTCGATTCAAGATCCATACTTCCGCTCGTATCGACGGTCATAATCATGTGAACAGGCTGACGCGTAGCACGTGTCCGCCCCTTCAGTAGAATGCCACCCTTGCGCAGGGTGTCAGCAGTTGTGTTAGAAGAGTGTACAAATTGGGTAGTGATATCCATTGTAGTAGGGGGTGACCTACTCTTGGTAGGTATCCTCCCTTCAATTTTACGCTTTCGGAGGAGGATTTTCCTTCAAGCTTTGAACAACCTCTTGAAGATTTTCTACATGTTCTGTTCCTGAGATTTTATTAAACAACGCCTCTATCGCATCTTGGGTTTGTTCCGCAGTGAGTATGGCGGGCATCAATGTGGAGGCGGCAGCCTTTTCATCAGGAGTTCCTTCGCGAATTAATCGCTCGGTTGTTTGACGGAGTCGGCGAAGCTCTTCACGAGCTTGATTCAAGTCTGCGCGATTTGACTTATAGCGCTTAAAAATATTCATTGCGACACGTAAAAGATCGACAAAAATACGATTTAATAGTTGAATAACCAAAGGAAGTGCTCTCATATAGTTATGTTCTAGCGTAATGGCTTTGATCATATCAATTGAAGTAGTTACAATTCCAGATATTATATTTATACAATCATTTAAATCACCCATTGTAAATGCTTTTACAAATGCTTTCAAACTATAATATGTATCTCGACGATATTTATCTAGTTTTTGTTTGAGTTTTTCAAGCTTACGCTTTGCGTTCAACACTTTGCGGCGTCTAAAATTCGAGAATTGAAGAGGACTTACATTCGCAGGAATAGGGGTATTTTCATTCAACATTTCTTCTTCAAACGATTCATCTGGACGATAGGTACGAATCACACGTTTTCCATTTTGAACTGTGTAATATTTTCCCACATTGCCCGCCTTGCGTGTCTGTGAAACAGCTTGAGTAAATTGTTTCTTAAAACTTGCTGCTGACTTGTTGATTTTGTATTGATTGGGACGTAAGTTCTCATTTCGTGGGGGAGCATTAACAGGTCTGTTTTTCTCCACCGTGACTCCGCGACGATAGGTGCTTCGATACCACTTTCCATTCGGCTTCTTGACAAAAATTTCTGAGTTCTTCTTCTTTGAAAAGGGGTTGATACGTCGCGTGAAGGCTTTGAGTTTATTCGCAAATCCACCTCCATGTAAATCTTCCGTGTTGCCGGACATTCTTACTTTAAGGCAAGGTTTTCCGCAGGTAATCCAACAGGTGTCACGTAGCGGATCTGTGTGGGAAACCGTTCCTTCCACCAGTCCGAAGTGAGAACTGTGGATAACGATGGGAGAAAGACATTGTGTTCAGCAGATCCATGTTGCGGCGGCTTAGGGAAGCCATTGAATTCCGAAGCAGTCACGGAGGTATACGCACCCATATTGGGAAACCAGAGCCAATCCCCCACTTCCAGATCTTCCATATTGTCTGATGTCGCAATCATATCAAGACTGTCACATGTACGCCCAAACAATGTCCCTTTTACACGTTTGCGAGGAGCTTTCTGCGCAGGAGACCCGAATTCCGATGGAACACGACACCAGATCGGTTTTTGTTGATCAAAAGGAATACAAGAAAATTGCCCATAGAGACTTTCATCAATGGTATAACGGTATTCATCCGGTTTTCCAGAGAGCGCAGGTTTCTTTCCAATCACCTGAACAAATAAATCAAAGGCATCCGTCGCGAAAAAACGACCGGGTTCCGCAATGACTTTAATCTTCTTTTCGACGAGTGTTTTTCCGAGAGCAGACCGAATCGCAACAGCGTTACTCTCGAAGGACTGTAGATTCGGCACGAATCCGCCGCCAATATCCAATGTATCAGCATCATGTCCAATTGACCGCAGAGATTCAATCCCTTGGAGCGACATTGCGACAGCCTTTTTGTATTGGAGGGGATCTTTACATCCACTTCCAACGTGAAACGAGATTCCACGAATGGGAAGTCCCGCAGCATACGCATAGCGTCCAATGTTCTGAATCGCTTTTCCATCAAATCCAAACTTGCTAGAGAATGGTAAAAGACTTCCTTTGTCTTCTACCAAAATTCGCAGTAAAGATCCTCCACGCCACCCTATGTGTTTTAGCTTGTCCACTTCCTCATAGGAATCGATGACAGTATTGGGAGATCCAAAATTATGTGCAGCATTGACATCCCGTAAGGACTTACAAGGATTCGCATACACAACATGATCGGTAAGAGTTGTAAGTTTATTGTTATCACGAAGTACACTTGCCACTTCTAGAATCTCGCGCTCACTTGCGCAATCAAACCCACTGCCATGTTGTGCCATGACCTTTAGTAAATCTTTATCTGGATTACACTTTACAGCATAAAAGGGACGAATCCCTGGTAGTTCCCGATTCCAGTAACTCCATCGTTGTTGAACACGGGGTGCCGAAAACACATAGAAAGACCCAAGAGCCTTACTGCGAAATGAAGAACAAATACGTTGAATTCCCTCCAGCGCGATTAGATAGTTGTACTTTAGAAAAAAAGACTTAAGCCGCCGTACGCAGATATATGTAGCAGAAATGGAAGAGCTTCATCTTCAAGTGTGCGGAGGATTTGGAAATCGACTTCGAGCTCTTGTTTCAGGCATCTGTTGGGCAGAAGATCTCAACCGAACCCTTCATATTTATTGGTGGCAGTTCGACAGAGCCTGTATGGCTCCCATGGAAAAACTTCTGGATCTCAGTTCCATTCCATCATGGGTTCAGATCCATCCTGGATTTTTAGAACAACCGATAGAATGTCTTCAACCCTCTGAATTTATAGAGGCTGGATACCCCTCTTATATTAAATCGTATGGGCAGTTCCACAACTCAGACCCTGAACGTTGGTTGCGCCATTTGCGTGCGCTTCGACCGAGCCGACTCATTGCGCAACGTGTTGCGTTAATTCCTCGACTTGATACTCTTGGAATTCACATTCGAAGAGGAGATAATCTACGCGCTACGGAAGAAAGTCCTCTTAGCGCCTATATTGAAGAAATCTGGAAACATCACAGAGAAACTAAAAACTTTGTGGTCTCGACTGATTGTTCCGAGGCTCGCCACTTGTTTCAATTGTTATTTCCAGAAAGGTCTATGTTTCCCGCTCGCGTTCTCTTTCGCTATTGTGAAGAAGGTGTCTACGAAGGTGTTGTTGATTTTTTTAGTTTAGCAGTATGCCCCACAATCTTAGGATCGGCGCATTCATCGTTTACCGATATGGCAGCAGCCTATGGAGGTGCGGATCTTAAAATTATTCGTGTTCGCAGTTCTTCTTAAGCAATTTCAATCCAACGCGCATTCACGCGCGCAGCCAAGTTTCCTCCCGTCGATTTCAAAGCAACCATTGATATACACAAAACATCCGCGTTTCCATAAATATCAGAACAATAGGCTGGAGACGTTAAAAGATCATCGACACCTAAATTGTCTTGAAGTTGTGTTTGCGCACTAAAATATCCTGCGCGTGTGACATACCCATCAGAACTTAATGTATAGTTATCAATAACTGGACTGGAAAAGACGACATATTCAATCATACTTCGTGGATCTGGATGTTTTGTCCATGTGTATGCGGGTCCCACGACAATTGGATTTCGTGAGATTTGAAATCCTGCGCCAGCGTTGT
>JACCDP011318279.1_pt1 | contig 15625 bp, 14 predicted proteins | sample 7445841 | NCBI WGS metagenome assembly JACCDP01 (sample SAMN15323441, study PRJNA562643) | freshwater metagenome | isolation source: river surface water | place: USA:Blue River Watershed | collected 2017-08-17 | reverse complement strand
GGCGCCTTGGTTGAAATGTGAGATCTATATCAAAGGCAAACTTTTGAAGATCAGGTCGCCCATACAACCATTGAAGTGCCTTCTTTTCAGAGTCTAAATCCCCTACAGGCCCTAGAAGGCGCACAAGATTGGCCCGAGGGATTGTTTCTGTCCATTCACCAAACTTCACAAGAGCAAGTTGGTTCTGTGAAGTATCTCTTTCCGAGGATCCTACACGGAAAGGAGGGTAGGCAGGATTGAGAGGATGAAAGAGGTAGATTTTGGATCCCCTTCCTGTGTGACCATACAGATATTTGGAATTCAGTTCCAGAATCCCTACCAGAGTTCCATGATCTGCGCGTTTCTGGAGAAGACACTTTGTGCCATCCCAGATGACTTCGTCGCCATTCAGACACCGATTCGCTAGATGATAATCATCAAAGGAAATGTTGTCTATTTGAAATGATTTATAGTTCTTGGTTACAAGTTTCATTCGGTTCCTACTCACTACTCAACTTGGCGGATTCATTTTTTTCCAGGATCACTCACCAGAACTCTCATATCCTCATCCTCATACAACGATTTCAATCCACTCGGCAGTCTATTTATAGGAACAGGAATAGGAGATGTGGGGGATAAGGAAATCATTGCAGGTCCACCACGATCATTGTCCATGGCTACTAAAATCAAGGGGGTAGGGTCCTTCATTCTCTTTGCAGGAGCAAACGAGAGTAAGTTTATATTATTTTCACGAATATCCACCTGCATAATAGGTCTTCTTGTTAAAAGAGTGAGTTCTCTCATAGAATCGGCAGTCAATGCTTTTGCATCCTCCTCCAAACCAATGTTTGATTCAAAGACTCCCAGAGAGACTAAGAAAGGTTGCATAGTAGACTTGGACTCGCCAAGTTTGGGTCTATAAAGATACAATCCCTGAATCTCCTTATCCTCACCTAACAAGTTTCCAAGATTTGTAGGAATGACTCCTTCCTCACCTTCCACTACAACAGGAGCGCGTGGTTTCGCATCACCTGACATCTCCTCATAAAACTTCTTCACTTCTTTGACAGATCCAATCAAATCTGTTCGTAGCATATCTTGCCAGGCAATACTGGCTTGAGGAATGATATATTGATGTCTGATTAAAATAGGATCTTTGAGAGGAACCAGAGGACTGACCTGTTTTTCCAACAACTGCCGTCTTCGTTCAGGGAATCGTAAGAGTTCTTCTATCAATCGTCTCATAAGAATCTCAGGTATATGCACAACACTCGTTTCATCTTGAGGGACATGAATCATACATTTGGCAGTGGACGGTTTCCAAACACATTGTCCTGAACACTTGGATTCTTGCTGTAAGCGACAATCTACCCGCAAAAGTGATTTTTGTTCATCTCTAAACTCCTCCTCCGAATCCATCCATTCTAAGATTGTAGCGCCAAGAAGAATATTCAACCGTTTTCGTCTTTCAAAGAGAGGAAGCAAAGGATTAAAAATGATATCTTCCACCTGTTTTCGTAAGCCTGAGGAGACTTCTTCACTAGAAAACCAACGACTAAAAGTCAATCGCAAATATTCAAAGGCTTCATTGATGTTCCGCTCCTGTGTTTGAAGAGGCGGTTTGTCATCTAAACCAGGCCGTTTTCCAAAGAGTATATCTCTGTTAATCGCCCATTCCATTTCTGTCACCTCTACGAGTTGTAAACCCTCTAAACTCTTGGCTTCCCCAACATTGGTTCTTGTAATCACACGACTTGGAATATAAATGCCATTCTTCAACTGAACAGCAACAATATTACCTGTTCCTTCCTCTCTGACTGCATATTGGGTTGAATACCCAGGATAATAACTAAAGAATGGTTCTACATTTTCCCTGTAAAAGTTTATGACAGATGCCAACGATGCGGCTGGATAATCATCCCAGTCAAAATGTAAACGGGCAGGCGTTAAAATCGTTCCATCATCCACGACAGGAACTGCCACCAATCTTGGTTTTCCAGCCTCCACACGGAATGTCAGACCCACAATATGGTTGTAAGCATCTCGGATAACACCCTCGGGTGCTTGGGCCATTCCTTGAACCAAACGAGAAACAGGAATGAGTGCATATGGATCAATCATAGAACCACTTGTCCATGCGGCTCGTCCAGGGCCTGAACACTTTTGAGTAAACTCAGCAACACGTTTCTGAACAATAGAAGGCCATGTTGTGAAGAGAGCACGTTGGAATTTTAGCACTACATGGTGTCTATCACCAAACTGCTTGTGGGCTCGCTCATTTTCAGAATAAAAGATGGGTTCCCAAATACCTGTGTGATGATGGAGTAAAAAGCCAATGTCTGCGTCCGAATATTGTTCATTGTCATATCCAAACGGAGGACAACGCACTTCCAACTTCTCATCCTCTCCATCTTTCACAATATCCAAGACAATAAAGACAATCCCTCTGGGAGTTAAAAAGTTTGGCATAGCCAACATCTGTGCAAACTGACGATATTCCTTAAAAGCAGTCTTGTCTTTCAAGAAATCAAGAAACCTATGGAAACTTTTCCAAAGACGAAGAACAGCATCTTTGTTTTCAGGTGCAAGATCCACTTCCAGATTCTTTTGAGACCATAGGCGCAGTTCCGTATCCATGGGAGATGCATCAGAAGGATTGTAGAATTCCAACACAAGGTTTCCATAGTTGAAGAACAAAAAGTTTCGTGGATGAATGCGTGTTAATAACTCATTCCGAAGATCATCTGCTGTATTGGCTTTGATCAAATAGGGAGCCACAGCAGAAAAGAAACTTTCGTTTCGTGCAACTTGACGATTGTCTACACCAATCCGCAAAAAGGCTTGGGAATCAGGTTTGAGTTCCTGTTTCTGTTGGGGTGTATGAACAATCTGTTTATCTTCTTGCTGAAAATTCGAATCCAAAAGAGAGGGGAGAAGACCTATTTGAGGTCCACCTTTATCACCCACTTCTAACGGTAACTTTTTCTTTTCCACAATATATTTCTTGTGGGCCTGATAGATTGTCAGCGCATAGTTCAAAGGAACACGATCTGTGGAGGCTGCTGTTTTCTCCGTCTCCTCTTCTTTGTCCTCCGTGACTTGTCCATAACTTAAATGAGAAAACTCAGAATCGGTGATACGATATTTGGGAGGACGACCAAAACAACAGGGTTGAAAGATACCGAGAGGGTGAACAGTGTGTTCTAGCAACTTTGGATATTTATTTGGTTTGTTTTCCTTCCTGCGATACACCCATTCATTGGGACCAGGTGCTTTTTTGTTCACGATCAGTTTGCCTTCACAGAAAGGACAAGTATTGGGTTCCTTCTCTTCTCTTCCCCCATGATCCTCTGGATGGCGTAACTTTGTTCCCTTAAAATCATCTGCCAAAATCATCATGAAATCTCTCAAACAGAAATATTCACAACAGACATAATAGTTCATCTTCAAACTGCTTGCACCATACCGCAGAACATAGACAATCTGTCCTGTGGCTTTGGGAGGAACATTGTCTCGGAGAGGAAACTCTAAAAAGGTCACATCATCCTCCTTGTATTCTTCCAACATAGCATCATATTGCTCTTCCGATAAAACAATCGGCTGGCGATCATCCGTTGACTGGCATTTTACACTATACCCCTGTTTTTTATCACTCTCTTTCTTTGCAGATTTCTTTGCAACCGTCTCCTTGGATTTACCTCTTCCTAAATCTTCCGAAGGAGGAAACAATGCAGGATCCGCATCATACAAGCGCTTTGTAAAATATTCACGAATCGGCTTTGCTTGTGTTTGAATTTCAGTGACTTTGGGTTTTGCTGTTTCTACAGGTTTGGCTGTTTTTGCTTGCACAGAGGCTACCGAGACTTCTTCTTCATCTGCCACTTCTTCTTCCTCTTCTCCAATCACTTCACCAAACTCTTCCCCATCTAGCGATTGAGCATTATTGAGATACTCACTTGCATTTACTTCACCCTCAACCTCCCCTTCTTTTTGTTCTTCATCCACAACAGATGCTGCATCCTTTAAATCTGCAGCTACTTCGTCATCTATTTGGAAATCATCAGTATCGCCACTCAACAAAAGAGAAAGGGCTGTAAGAATCCTCTGCAAATGAATCATAGAATCCACACGGTATAAGTGGAAGGAATAAGAAGATTGTTGCGCAAACACAGCAATGTCAACACCCTTATTATATTGAGGACCAAAATCATTAGATTCAGGATTGTTCACTGCTTGTTGTCCTCTCTCTTCTATCCATTTTGCATAGATCTGAACTGCATCTGCATAGCGAATCTTAAATGTATCCATCACAGCATAAATCAGATCTTGTTCATAGTTGTCTCCTAACTCTTGTCGCAAGACTTTGCGACTGTTATACAGTGTTAAGAACGTGAAGATTTTATCCTCTGCTGTAAATCGGCTTACAGCTCTATACCGCAGCATAGCAAGTGGATTTTCATTTGGAAGTGGAGGGATTTCAATGAAAAGAGGAGAAAAGGCTTGAAGTCTTTTCAAAAAGGTGGATTGAGAGACTTGGCGCAACCCTATTGTGCTGATTTGACAGACAACAGCAGCATCTTTTAAATCTAGTTCCATATCTTCCAAATAGGTTCTTTCAATAGACTCCTGTAAATAGTCTGGAAACTGAACAATATCTTTGACTAAAAACTTTTTTAGATTTTTAGGAGGTTGTAAAAGAAAATCGGCCGATTGATCTTCAAAAATGCGCAATGTTCCAAACAGAGAAGGCTCATTCCCCTCTTTTTCACGAATCATCACTTTTCCAAACAAAAAGTCTTCTTTGGAAGGTCCCTTGATGTCTGCCCACTGAGGAATGAGACGAGGATCAAATGTAGGAATACGCAAAGCACTCTCTACATAAATCTTTGTAATAGGGGCTGTCTGTGTGGGAAGAATCCGAAGAAATGGAATCTTGGGCGTCACAGGAATCTTGTAAAAAAGACTTTCTGTGTCATTATCTTCCAGTGCAGCACCAGGCTTCTTCCAAAGAAGTCGCAAATACTTAATAGAAATCATTTTCATGGCAGCCAACGGAACTGCACGAGTCTCACCATCAATCAGATCATTCAACTGATCCATGAGTTGGAGTGTATTTTTTACAAAGGTCACCTTTGCATTGAGGAACCGCTTTTCCTTTGGATCTTCTAGCACTGTTTCATAGTTCTTTGGAAGATCAGGAAAATAAGGACGAATACGCCCATTCCAGTTCATCGGTATCTTGAGAGTGTCCTCTTTGTTTTCCACCAGGGTTGAATACAAAAACAAGTGAAGAACAACCGGTGAAGTTCCAAAGAGTTCAGAAAAGATATCTTCTAACGTGTTTGCAGAACGATCCGCGAGTTTTACATTTTTTGGATCTCCATTTGTAGTCACAAACCGATCATCTACATTTCCTTCTTGAATACGGAAAAAAGGATTCGTTAACGAGATTGTCGTTAAATCTTTTTTCTTTTTATCTTCATTGACAAACGCAAAATCTAGAGGAATATACTCATCTACAAGTTCTTCCGAAGGAGACTCTGTAAAAGGAACAAGCAAGGCTTGAAAGGCAGGATGAAACGCCTCGTCTTGTTTTAAGTCATAAATATAGGTTTTAATATCTTGCACTGTCATAAACGGATACAAGTTTTTGAGAGGTATTTTTTCAGGAGGCTCATCATGAGACGTAAACAAATACACGACTGCATCGGATGTAACCAACGGATCACGAAAACTCCTCAAAAAGGAAGGATTGAAGAGGTTTCGTGTTATTGAGGATAGTTTTGTCTCCTCCATCTATCTCCTGTCTTGAAAATCAATCCAGAGCAATTTGTCCGACACTGACATCACTTCCATCTTTTGCAGGATTGTATTTGGGAGCATCTGTGATTTTTGTTCCACAATAACGAACAGGATGGGCTTTAAAATCTGTATATTGATATGTCCCTGTCTTTTCTGCCTCTTTCAAGAGCCAGCCGAAGTTGTTCCAAAACTCTGGTTCATGACCTACTGAATCTGTCACCACATGACCCATCTCATGAAGAGCCACAAAGACCATAACATTTTCATTCACTAAACTCTCATCAGCACCCTGTCTTTGTCGTAAGCACAAATGCACTTGTTCTCCTTTGTTGACACTGTAACTGGAATGTTCAGCATCAGGAGTTGCTTCCAAAAGACGATCAGGATTGGCTTTGAATCGTTGTAAGATTCGCTTGACTTGAGGTTTGTCGGGATAGGAAGATTCAAGATGCGCAATAAAGTTCTTTAACTTGAGACGAACTTTGGCCAACAAATCAGCCGCTTGTTGTTTATCAGGAAGATTCCGAACCTTGTAGATCTGCCCATCCACAGTGCTTCGGACTTCTACTAAAGGATAGCGGCTAGATCCCAAACCAATGGATTCTTGTAGATTTTGAAACATCTGATTGGCTTGAGCCAACATTCTTTCTATTCATAGTCTAGATGAAGAGTATACTCCCGATTTCCCCTGAGCCTGATTACAAGAAACATGTTCAAGAACGCATTCGGAGTTTGTTCCTCTTCAATGAGGTTCGTGTGATGGAACTCCTAGAAACAGTGCAATTTGGGATTGGGTATCTGGTTGTTGGTTTCTTAGCAGGAACTATTTTGGACTATTCCTTCCCTCATTACAAAGAGGATATCAGCACGAAAGAACTCTTTTTTGAAGTGTTGCTCCAAGGTATATTATTGGCCATCGCCGTATTCTATGTGCGTAAGATTGTCAAGATCATGCCCTTTATGTTTGTCCTACACAAAGATATCAATGGGGATGGACGAGTTGACAAATACCATCCTTACCTTGCTTCCGAATACAGTGGTGAAGTGATGATTGCAGTGGTATTGTTGGGTGCACAGTTCAACTTGATCAAGAAGTTGGATCTGCTATCAAGACGCTTATACAAATGGCTCTTCAATGAGGAAAAGACGATTCAGCACAGTCTAGGCTTGTAAATATCCAATATGGAGTTTTGAAAACTCACAGTTGGATAGTTTAATTAATCTCCAAAGTGCGGCGGTTAACATCAGGCTCAATCGTGGTCTGGTTGAACACAGACACAGGGACCTGAGGATTCGGGGGCTCAGAGCGGAGTTGGTAGTTGGCGTTACGCAAACTCTGGCCCACCGTGTTGACACCAATGAGAGCACCTGCAGACAAGAAGTTCTTGCCCTTCAAAGAGCCAGTGCCCATGGGGTTCTGCTGGGCCCAGACAGAGTTGGGGTCCTTGGGCAACAGTTCAGACGGGGTCAACTGATCACGGGGGTAGCAACCCGCGGGAGGCTCGGCGTTGCCAAACTGGGCAGGACCCTCTTCCAGGTTCGCAAAGCCCTCAGAACCTGCCGTAGCGGTTCCAGCATCAGGAGTAGGAGCCACATTCGGGTTCTTCTTCTCCTTCTCTTCCTGAGTCTGACCTGCTACATCCATAGCAGCCTCGTTCATCTTGTAGTTCGCGGCATCACTGAGGGTAGGAGCATCCACTGCATCCGTAAACCCTTCACGACCACCAAGAAGACGACGAGTATAAGAGGGGTTCAAAAGATAAGCACCTCCGAGTATCACAATAGCTACTAACGCAACCATTAAGACTGTGCGGGTATCAACAGAGACGGATGCCATGTTCTTTCTGTAATAGTCATAGGCTATATTTTTCACGGATACGAATACTTTCCCAAATTATTGTCTGATTCGGATTCCGAACTTTCCAAAGAACTGTCTTCTCCTTCCAAATCCTCACCGTAGCGTTCATAATATTTCTGTTCCATGCGTCGGGCCTTCAACCGAGCCAACTCCACCTTCAATCGGGCCTCACGAATGCGGCGCCGAACCTCACGCTTTTCAGGAGTCTCTTCTCCAAAGTTCAAGGGAGGCAAGTCGGAAAGAGGCAGATCGGAAACAGGAACCAAAGAATCCATCGTATTTTGAATGTGAATCGTCCGGAGATTGGGTTGGGGTTCCGGAGACTTTGACTGGAAAAAGTCCGACCGGATAAGGGGTTCGGAGGGCTTCCATCCCACAACAGACCAATAGAGCCCAAACTCGTTGCTCTTCACCTTTAAGGAAACAGGCTTCCAAATCGGGATATAATACCCCTCTTCAGATGGAAATGGATGTGTATCAGCATGGTAATGCCGAAGATGCTTTTTGATAGTCTCCTTTTGGAGTGGGGTCACAAAGTGACGCTTGGACTTTTCCAAAAAGACAGTCAGAAGATTGTCTGTGACCGTGGGAGCACTAGGAACATTCAGAGCCGAGATATCAAAAAGAGGTTCCTTCCCTTCCACCGTGTCTACAGTCCCTGTAAACTTAAACAAATATGCATTTTCCTGTGAAATCCAAGACGGGACACTGATCTCCATTCTGCGGTTCTATACTTCCAAATGTTTAGGCAGTTGGAATAGAATGAACAAACAGCCGGGAAAATCACCTTGGATGGAGCAACTTTTGGAGAAAAGTATACATGTGTTAAATCGCGATGATACTCGGAAAAAACTTCAACTGTATCTCATAGATCCCCTCCTCAATCATATCATGGAACGTGTATTTCCATACATAGTTCTGACATGTGCGCTTTTTACATTGCTACTGATTGTGGCTATGCTTACCTTCGGTATGCTGATTGTGCAAACACGATCAGCAATATGGCCTATGGCTGCAACTGCTGCCATATCTGCGTCCCCTCTTTAAAAATCCTCAAACTCTCCTTAGCAGAGAATGAGTCATCCTCCTATGCCTCTGCAACCAAACACGCAGGATCTTGCACATTTTGTCAGAAACTATGTTCATTATGATAATCTTGCAACAGGTTTGTATAGACAAACTGTGAATGCACGAAAAGTTCGGGATGATTTTGAAGAGAAGATTTTAACAGATCTACGGACTCATAACATGGAACATGCAGTTATTCAAATCGCTGGAGGAAGATTAGTAGTTCATGAAGAGAGACACAATCAGCCCATTACACTGGGTCGTATGGAAGAGTTACTTCACAGTTATTTCATATCCAAAAACATCCCGGATGATACTCAAAACATCATGAAATATATTAAGAAACAACGTGGATATGAGACAGTGAAACGCCTGAAGAAACAGACAGGTCCTGCGGCTCCTCCTTTGCCTCCCGCACCTCAAACACAATAGGGCTAAAGTTTCCGTTTGTTTTCTTCTAGAAATGAACTCCAAGCGATATGAAAACCAAACTCTGTGGGAACAATGGGTTCGGAAACCCATTTTTGCCACAGGTGGGGTCTACAACATAGGATCACGATACAGTGTGATAAAACAGTTTGTAGAAGAAGGACTCTTTCCCTTTGTCAAAGAAAAGGGCTATCTTTTTTTTGATTCTCCTGAAAAAGTGACTCTGAGTCTTTTACGATATCTTTTTGCACTCTATACAGGAAAAAAAGTCATCTTTCATGATCCTCATGAAGATATTTTCCAGGATCATGTGTTTGAGTTTGAACATCGGTTTGATAGTCTAGAAATGGAAGAGTTTTGGGAGAAATGGAAACATATAGAAGATTTTGAAGAAGGACACTATGCCTTTGCACTTCAATATACACTTCCTCTGTTTTTATGGCCTTCTCTCAATATAGAAAACTCTCCCATCACACTCAAGATAGAGGCCATTTTGGATGAAATGGATGATATGGAAGAACAAGAATGGAGAAAAGAGTCAAAAGGAAAGGACGATCCTTACCTTCATGATACTTCAAAAGTGAACTATGAGGATAGACATTGGCATTAAGAAGATGACCATTTGGATGTGTTAAATGGCATGATCCCCAAGGAGGCTGCCTCCGTGCGGAACTTGGCAACCTTCTTCTCCACTTCCAGCGCCTCAGGTGACATAGGAGCACCCTTTGCCATAGCAATCGCATCATGGTCCGATTGAGAAGGTTTTGCACCAAAACAGTTGACACCAAACCGAAGTTCGGGATTGTCAAAGAATCCACCATTCAATCCAGGAACACCACAGGAGGTTCTTTGATCCTCAGGACCTGCCTGCAACTTTTCCCAGGTATCCTTCTGTGTAGGATACACGGCAGTCTGTCCCTTGACCCAACCATAGTTGCACCAATCAGCACCTCTCTCCCAAGCCTGTTTGACCTGGTCATAGGTGGCTAACTCTGCCCCCAAGGCTTTACACAAAGGTTCCGCATCGTAATAGGTAAATGTATTCTTGCTTACATTAAATACCTCTGATGCACCGGTGGTAGGGAGAACCTTCTCCACCAAAGGTTTGGTGGCTTCTTTTTGTGCTTGTGTCTCATCTTGTGGTGCTACATTGGGATCTAATACATCCTGACCGGGTCCCTCAGGAATTTGAAGGGGATTTGTCTGAAGTCCAAGGAACTCGCGCACCTTAATCACCACAAAATCATATCCCTGTTTGACCTCCCGACTAAAATAAGAAAGTATGAAGAGAAACAAAACTACAAAGGCAACAAAAATACCCAGAGCCGTCATCCATCCACCAGGAAGACCGACGGCTTCCACTGCCGTATTCATGTTCTTCTGCGTGTTTTGCACGACCTCATTCACTGTTCGGTTCAACTGATTCACATTGGCTCTCAGATTGTTTATAGCATTTGCGGCAGGAACCCCCAAAGGCAATAAACTATTGAAATTTCTGCTAACGGGTGTATTCATTGTAGTTATTCTGTATGAAGAAGAGAAAGGATATTTGGCATTTGTTTTTCTATATGGGCCTGAAATGCTGGAATACTCACATCATAATGAATGCCATCCGGTGCCTTGTTTGGATACGCGATTCCAAATCCCCACGCATTGGGCACACCTTGGATTTGTCCCGTTACCGCATCATACTCCTTCAAGCCTAATACATTTCTTGGTTCAAATCCTATAGCATAGACCACTGCATCTACTGATTTTGTGTGACGGATGATTCCACCCATATCTTGAACAGAAACCAGAGTCACAGGGAGTTCTTTCTTGAGAATCTTGTCAGCAATCTCTGCTGCTTCCTGTTTTAATCCATCATAGTCTCCATCCCGATCAAAATAAAAGGGTTTCGGAGTTGCATAGAAGTTTGTAACCTTTGCTTTACAGTTCAAAAGATTTCTCACAATGAGAGTTGCTGAATGGGCTGTTCCAAACACAAGCACATGATTATCAGGGAAGACAACCTCCGCCAACTTCTCTTCATTCAAGGCAATGGGGAGAGAAATCACAGGGTATGGCAGATCCAAGTGTTTGGGTTCTGAACCTGTGGCAAGCAAAAGAACATCTGCCTGTAAGATTTGCTGTGTTTTCAGTTTAATCTGCCATTGATTGGTTTCATTTTCAGCATGTATCGCATATGTGCTGTGAATTTCACAGTTGGATAGAAATGGTTTTGTGACTTCTCGCAAATAGTTGATGTAGTGCCGTAAAGAACAGGGAATCTCAGGTTTCAATGCTAACCATTTCTCTGGCATTTGTCCAGGATATGGAACTGCTTGTAATAGTTGTTCCCAGCGAGTATTGCTTGTAACAGAACACCATTTCTCAGCCAAATCACCGCCCAGGAAATGAGGATCTATCACAATCACTTGCTTTGGAGAAATCCCTGCTTTTTGAAGATTGTAGAGTAACAGGAGTCCTGTCGCCCCACAGCCTACGATACACACTCTCTTCATCTTCTTTCTCCTTGTATTTTCCAAAAATTGAAACAACCCTAACCTAAATAATCGGTAGTGTGAAACCTAGAATGGTCAAGATTATTGAGAATGAGTCAGAGATCCCTTCTACGGGTGCAGTTGTCATTGACTTCTTTGCCACCTGGTGTGGACCCTGTAAGGTGATTGCTCCCAAGTTTGAAGAACTGTCTAAGGCCTACCCATCCATTGTCTTTCTGAAGGTAGATGTGGATGAGTCTCCAGAACTAACAAATGCATTTGATGTGCGCGCGATGCCCACCTTTGTATTCCTTCAGAATGGCTCTCTTGTAAAGAAGATTGAAGGCGCAGATCTGAGAGGGATTGGCGAGATGCTAGAAACGCTCAGCCGTTAATGATGAGACCGGGTAGAGTGACGTTTGCGAGGACGGATGGGTCTTTTTCGTGTTTTGCGCTTTCCACCATTTTTATGTTTAGAAGCCTCAAACTCTTTGTAAGCGTTTACATAGAGTTGAGATGCTCGTTTCAAATATTCCTGAACCCTTTCTTCTTTTAGAAGTTTTGTGCTTCCTTCTTCCAACTCACGATACGCTTTTGGAATCGCTTTTCCCTGGCTTTCTAAATCCACAAAGTTCTCCATATTTTCATTCAACTGCTCTTGAATAAACTCGGGAGTGATTTCTTTAAAAAAAGGAGAGTTCAGTGAATTTCCTGTTTTATCAAAACGATAACAATAAGGAAGTTCATGAAGAAAAGCAAAAAAAACCAAGTGCACTGCGTATTGAATAGATTTCTCTTGTGTTTCCACCACAAACTTTTGAAACTCTTTGAATTCTTTCAAAAGAGATGGATATTTCAAACATTCTTGAAACTCTCCATAATGAAAAGTATCATGCCAAATAGTAACCATTGGATTTTGTGGCTGACCATCAACCGCTTCTATAGTATAAGTTAAGGCACAAAAAACAACATGGTTCAAAATTGTTTCAATTAACTCTCGCAAAGTTAAAAATCCCAAAAAAGCCAAAAAGATGGGTTCTGATAAATCTATTCCTTCGGAAGGATTGGAGTTGGAAATGAGAAACTTAAATTCTGAATACTCAGACGAAGATAGTTTCTCTTTTATTTCAGTATACGATTTCCAAGAATCATCTTTTGTAAACTGTAAATAATCATATTCACTGTAAATCAAATGATATTTACGTTTGTCCTCTGGATCTTCTAGGTATTGTGTAAAAAGAACAGTCGTTTGAAGAGCAATAATGTTGATGATTGTAAACGGATTGTCAGATGGATCGATTGTAGAATAAAACTGTTCTATATCGGCTAAAAGAGCAGGTCTGTCTGCTTCAGGAAGTGTTTGAATATGATGTATGACATCTTCCTTCATAATAGCAAGAATCTGATCTCGGAGTTCGGTATAATTCAAGGATGGATCTCTGCTTGTAATCAGCAAGCAAAGTCTCATATATTCACACCGTTTTGCAGATGATAAACTACCCCCCTTCAGATACCTTCCTCCTTTTTTTGGAATGAAACATGTTTCCAACTCACCGTCCGGATCAAATACAATACGAGGCATCTATTCTATTTTTGAGTAGAAAACTATCAATACTAGGATTTTGAATCCTTACATTGAAAGTTTCAACACGATCTATTTTAGATTTCACTGATTTAAATCTCACCTGCAGGCTCGGTTCTGTTTCCACCACGACCTGCGATATACTGGCGCTGCTGAGGAGTGGTGCAGACACAACCACCCCCGCAAGAGAAGGAGGCACCGCAGCACTCAGGCTTGCACTGGTTGTTCTTGAAGATGAACAAAGAGTCAGCACCAGGCTCAAACTCAGGACCCATCAACTTCTCATTCGGAGCCGTGTAGCGCCATGAACTGACACCATTGCCAGGGTTGAGTTTCACGTTGTCAAACGCACCAATGGGTTGATAACTCTTGCCCGCACCTCCTGCATTCTCCAGGAAGTAATCAGCAAAGCCCTCTCTGCTCGGTCCCAAAGCACCGGGCTTGTAGTAAAGCATTAGTATATTGGCGAGGAGTAAAATAACGAGGCCGGTGATAAGGAATCCAGTACGCATAGTTCTTCTTTACTTTGGGATTTTTTTAGAAGAGCCTGGGTAAAAGAATACGTGAGAGGAAGTTGATCCAATCCCACTTCCGTAAAGTCGCGGATGAATCCGGAGTGGTTTTCACTTTGTAACCAAAAGGTTCCTGATTGCGTGACCAAATGAAATCCGCGCTGTAGAACACCTTGTTTGGAAGATAGATGATCCCATACACCTATTTGTTTTTCTATCCAGACTCCATCAGAGATAGAAAATGCTGAGGGCATCATGGCTTCACCTTCATAGATTCCAAGAACCTTGGTAAATCCCTTTTCACTGTAAATGACATCTCCTATCTGAACCATTCCAATCGGCACTTTTTCTCCTGTTTTGAGTTGGACAAGACAACGAGAGCCACAAAGAGGATCCTCCTTGGGAACCTTGGATTCTTTTTCTTGCTGTAAAATCTTGGACACAAGATAGTTCCAAAGAGAGTCGGCTTCAGGAAGATTCAAAGGCAACTCTTCCCAATCACGAAAGACAAAGGGATGTCCTTGAAAATCTCGTAAGATGATATTTCGTGTAGACGTCCGGAGACATACCAAATGGGAAGGTCGTCGTAGAGTTGCAGTAGAAAGAGGATGTTCTTTAACAGGGATCCATCCATCTTCCTCGGACCATACCAAATGAGATCCACTGACAAGAATACCATTCAAACTATACATTTGCTCATTGTGTGTGCTCACACGAAGAACTCCTTCCACAACAGAATCATCCTCCAGAATGTCTCCCACAGCAAGAGTATCCAAAGCCTTCTTTCGCCCATCTTTCATTCGAATCAATGTCTGAGGATCAAAACAAAAGACAGATCCTAGACCACCTGTATTAATGCCGCCTTCTGCCAGAACAGCCACTGTTGTAATCAAAATGAATAAGAAAGGGACTAATCCAAAAAAGAGAACAACAAACAATCCAGCAATAATCCCCATCATGATTAAGACAACTTTGATGACAAAATCCACAAAGTTGCGAATACTAATCTGCAAACTCATTCCAAGATACAATGTGCTAATAGCAATGCCTGCAACCCGTCTCATAGCAGAATAAAAGCGTTGAAAGTTTTGCGAAAAAGCCATGCCTGTATGGAGGAATCGTTGATAGATGGGATCAAAGAGTTTTTGAAACGAGTTCATCATATTGGCTTTCATATCGCGAAATCCATTGAAAAACTCTGTAAGAACAGCCGTTGCATCAATCTCTTTTCCTAAAAGACCAAGCAGGGGAGTTAACAGAGTTGCGAGAAACTCACGGATTGTTTTTCGCATACAAAAATCAAAGTTTTCACTGAGAAACTCATTCATAGGTCGGGAGTCGTCACTTCGTTTATATAAAAAGGCAGTGAGCATAATATCCAACTCACAGCGACGATCTTTCCATGTATCTTTGACTGCTTGAATATCCACTAGACTCATGAAAAATCCCAAACCAACCGTCATTCCAAGAATCAAGGCTGAAAGACTCCATCCATTCAATCCAAATCCGACAAGGATCACTATTGTAAAAACTGCTAAAGAGAGCAAAACGCTCATCACTCTGCTAAGACACAGGAAGCCTCTTCAATGGCTTTTGCGTAGAACTGCTCAGTGTCAGGACTGTGGACTTCAAAATAGTCTCTCACAACAAGTCCTGAAGAAAGTTCTATAGAGGCCGTTGGAGATACAATAAAGTTATAGTAATCTCTATCCAGAGAGTCTTTGCGAATAGCATAGCGGTCCCCAGCACGGAACCATTGATTTGTTTTGGAGTCCCAGAGCAACAAACCGGGAGAAACCAAATCATCCGAGGAAGTTACACAATATTCATTTGACTTCTTCTTGATGACAGCAATGACTTTGCCCATACTCAGTTCTGTTCCCAGACCCACAGAACAGGCTAAGGTTCTTCC
>JACCDP011081800.1_pt1 | contig 15628 bp, 21 predicted proteins | sample 7445841 | NCBI WGS metagenome assembly JACCDP01 (sample SAMN15323441, study PRJNA562643) | freshwater metagenome | isolation source: river surface water | place: USA:Blue River Watershed | collected 2017-08-17 | reverse complement strand
TAGGTGTTATGTTAATGGGAAGTATAACATTAGCCTTATTATTAATATATCATGAATGGATTAAAAAATCTGATTCTAAAGATGATATTTTTGACTAACCATAAAAAGAATTGTTGTATGAAGTTGATTGAAAGGTGTTCTGGACGTGGGTTCGACTCCCACCTGGTCCACCATAAAGAATATTACACAGGTTTTTGCGGATGGCGCCATCCTACACAATTCAGTAGTATTCTTTATAATGGGCCAGACATGGTTTCGACAGGGTGACGAGTAAGGATATGGACAACACGGTAGGCGGCGACCGTAAATCGAGCAAAAATAATACTCGCAAACGACGAAGTATTCGCTCTAGCCGCTTGAGGCTGAGCAGGGGTTGACAACCTTTTTACCCAATAGTCACGAAAGGGACTCATGTCCCTTTCGTTTTACTCATCATCTTCAAATTCATCTTCATCAATCCAAGAACCCTGTTGATCGTATGCTTTATAATAACCTTCATTAGGACTTAGTATTCTAAATTCTTCACTATAAATTAATCCAATCAATGTCAAGTCTTGTGATTTGATAATATCACAGATTACAAAACTAGTACCACATCCACCGCTTACATACTTGAATTCTGTATGCTCATAATCATTCTTTTTCAACGCTTTATGTAAATTACTGCTTTCCCTAAAGAGTAATCTATGAATTAATCTAGGATGAGGTAAATTACGATCAAGTATTCCAAGCTTATCAAGCTTTGCACAATTATCATCATCAATGGTTAATTTGCAATTCTTAAACTTTAAACTACCTTTAGTATGATCATTGTCAGGGGTCTCTTTAGTAGACCAGGGAATCGTACTGTCAACATGGTTGACGTAGAATGTGACTCCATGTGATTTAACGACCCACATGGGAATGGTCGAATCTTCTAAGTGCTTCTTATTGAAGTGAAACACTACATCTTTACATTGGTATTCAATCTATTTCATTTTATTTTCCTTTAAGTGAACTACACATCATTTCAAACTCTTGTTGCTTTCTACTCATTAATGAGTGACTAGCATTGGGATTTCTTTTACGATATTCTTCACGTTCCTTAGCTACACACTCATCATATTTACTGCTACAACCTGATAAAATCAAAAACATAAGCACCAAATATAAAATAAATCCTATCAATGCTAATTGTCTCATGTTTTATCTCCTAATCATAAATCATAGGCTTGAAAGACCTGTCAATTACAACTGGTTGTCTTGCCTTCTCTGTATTTAGTGTAGGTTTTTCAGAATGATAGGTTATGGAAACCCCTGTAAACTTATTATCCTTTACAGAGGTTTCAATTTTGCTTACAGCCTTACCGGTTTTTGTTTCTACAAACTGCTTTACAATGGCTTCAACTGTTTTTTCATCTAATGTAGAATGCATATCTATAACTATGTCATGCATTAAAATGCTCCATAATAATTATACTGCTTCTCCTTCACTTTAGTAAGTGTAAGAGTTTGACCCTCAATATTAGTAAAGACGAACTTACCAGTTGCAGGGTCAATTTTTTTCAAGTCAGTTTGGGTAAAGTACAAACGTTCCCAGTCAAAATCAGACGCTATCTCACCAGAATTTTTTGGTTCTTCAAACAATCTATAATCAATGTTGATTTTGTTTTGTAGTGGGTTACCTTCCCAATGTTTAGTTTCAAGAATCTTTTCGTCAAGTTCTTCACCATCTAGGATAACCTTAACTTCATAACGATTACCATTATCAAACTCAGGCTTGATGTTTAGCATACGCAATGCATCTTCTGGATTTTCATTGTACCTATTCATTTCTTCAACCAATGCTTTGAGCATATCAAAGTTAAATTGGTTGAATAACACCGCAATGTTACAAATCTTTTCAATATGTTTCTTGTCATTAAGATTGTCCATGCAGTATTCACGAATAAAGTCTGCATCCAAACCTTTAAAGTCCATCATATAGAAAATACGACCTGGACGATTACGCATGTGACTGTCAATGCGCCATTTGTCATTACAGGTAAGAATGAAAAGTTTCTTACTTGGGAATACACCATCAAGTAATGTTAGAATATTTTCTTGTTGATCGCTATCATAAACCTTTTCAAATTCATCAAACAATATGATACATGGTTGTTCGACTGATTGTAGAAATGAATTGAACTTATCTCCAGCCCATGGAGCATTAATAACGATAGTTGGAATACTCCAATTAGACTTCGCTTGCATACAAACATTCTTTGCAAGCAATGTTTTGCCGCTACCCTTTTCACCAGTCAATAATACGCCAGTACTAGATGGGCGATCTAAGAAAGTATTGATGATACGATCAGCGTTACGAACGTTATCTCCGTAACGTTTACCTTTAAATTCAAAATCATCAATTGATTCTAGGAATAGATTCCCCATCATATCCTCTTTGATAACATAGTTACCTGCAGGAAGATATTCGTGCATATCCATTGCTTCTTTAGAAGTTACACGGAAGGTATTACCAGATTTTAAAAAGTATGCTGACATATAATTTAATAGTTTGTTGTTAAGAAATTTGGTGCGCAGTATGGGAATTGAACCCATTAACTAGAGTTTTAGAGGCTCCTTCTCGACCGTCGAGTACACCGCGCATGAAGTAATTATACACTAGAATATTTGTAACGCAAAAAGTTTGGGTAAATTATAGTAAATAACCTCTGTACGTGCATGAGGTCATAATACGGTTCTTTTTAAATTGACTCGCACTGTCAATCTTTTCTTTAGCTGCTAAACATTCTTCTTTTGTCTCAAACCGTAATTCTAATGAACCGGTTGTTTTATTAGATGGATATGCCATAACAATACCTACTAGTACTAATCCCCACATAATTATCTCCTATATAATTCGTTGACAAACTCTAACAATAATTTGCCATGTGTGTCGTTATGATAATGTTTTTGCATCCAACTATAACTGTCATACCAATGTTTTTCGCTTTCGGGATGACAACCGATCAATCCTACGTTATCTTGTATGATAGCCATTGGATCACCATTTCTGTAACGGGCAAATGTATCAAATGTAGTTTCATCCCCCATTAATGCACACCCATCATAAAAATACATATTCATATCACGACCCATCCAATTTACACTAATGTTTTTTGCATGTGGTCTTTTAGTGTCTGTGTTAGGTTGTTTGATATATTGTACTGCACGAACTCCATTAAGTAAACCTAAATAATCGGTATCTGCCCAATATGCGCCCATACATATGCCCAAATACTTGCCACCACTGGCTACAAAGTTTCGTATTCTTTGGGCATTAATCTTCATTAGATATCTGTATGTGTCACTGTCTCCTATGCCTCCCGGAACTGCTACAATATCAACATCGTCAAAAAAGTCATCTTCTAATTCGTGTTTGGTAAAAATCTTAAAGCGGTAGTATGGGCTTAGGGCTTTCATTATCCCATTTCCACTTTGTACAGAACATTTGGGTTGGTGCAAAAATATTGCTATTGTTGGGGGCATGATAAGTGTATTTATTACCAAAAAAATAGCCCGTTCGGGCAACTGGTTACGAGTTCCAGCGGTGCTCTATAAATGCACCCGGTTTAAAACTAGTTCCAATATTTACTGTGTTCAAGTCTATCCCAATATCGTTTATTATTACGATTTATAAAATTAGTAATTAAATATGAAGCCATTCCAAAGTAACCCATTTTTTTAAATCTACGAGAATCCTGACCAAAATAATTGTCAATTATTTTAAATTTTTTAGTACTATACATTCTTGACAAAAAGAAATCTTCAGACGTTATGTAGCGTTCGCTAAATCCACCATACTCTATAAATTTATTAGTGCGTGTAAGCATAAATGCACCAACTGCAAATGGACTAAAGTTTTGTAAAATTTCATTTACAAAATTAAAAAGCATAAAACTTATATTAGCTTTCCAATCATCATCATAACAATATATTTTTGCTGTGACTAAATCCAAATTATGAAATTCAAGTTCACCTACAGCATCATGAATTATACAATCATCAAAAAAACGAACATCAGAATCAATGAACAAAATATATGGTGTTGTTACTAGCTTAGCACCATTGTTTCTTGCTACTGATACAGTACCACCATCAATAATTTCTATATTTAAAAAAGCACTGTTAGCAAGGATTACCTCTCTTGTACTATCTGTAGAACTATCTGCTATGATAATTCTAGTGTTTCCTAACTTTTGTAATCTTAATGCGTTTAATAAATGAAGAATATATTTTTCTTCGTTTTTACACGGAATCACTATTGTAATTTTGTCGCTTAGTCTCATATTTTTTTAAACATTTGCCTTCTACTTTAAAATTGTCAAATTTTAACCAATAAGTCATTGATTTTAAGGTTTGCTCACATAAAGTTTGATCTTGAAATTCTAGGGTTATTTTACCCGGAACGTCTTTTGGATCGTTTATGTGTACTGCTATCAATATCATCAACCACATCGTCTTTCTCCTGTGTCCATGTTACTATTTCCCACGTACCATTGTGATGTTCTACTAGTGCAGTGTAGCTTTCAACCCAATCACCATCATTCATGTACATAACGCCATCTATTTGTTTGATTTCTGCATGATGTATATGTCCACATATTACTCCGTCAAATCCGCGCTTCTTACAATATGCAGCAAGATTTTTTTCGAACTGAAAAATAAAATCTACAGCTTTTTTTACCCTGTGCTTAAGAAAACGGCTAAGGCTAAAATAACCAATACCAATTCTATGTAAGAGCCAATTAAATTTACTATTAACTGATAAGATAAAATCATATGCCTTGTCTCCCAAAAATGACAACCATGGAGCAAGCCTAGTAATGCCATCAAATAAATCGCCGTGTACTACAAGATAGTGCTTACCGTCTACCCCTATATGTTCTATTTGGTTATGTAATTCTACCATACCAAAATTTAAATTGTATTGTAAAAACGGCCTTAGAAATTCATCATGATTTCCTAATACATAAATCACTCTAGTGTTTCTTTTAGCATGACCTAATATTCTGCGTACAACATTTGTGTGACTTTGCTTCCAACGCCATTTGTTTTGTTTTATTTTCCACGCATCAATTATGTCACCGACTAGATACAACATGTCACAGGTGTTGTTTTTCAAAAAATTGTTTAAAGCTTCTGCCTTACAATCTTTTGTGCCTAAGTGTACATCTGATATAAAAATGGTGCGATAAGTCGTTTTCATAATAATATTTAGAAGATATTGTGTGACAATTCCATTACAAACCACAAAAAAAAGGCATTTAAAATGCCTTTTTTAATTTAAACAAATAAGTTTAGAAACTTAACTGACTTCTAAACATTACTGCTTTGTCACCATTTACACGGCTACCTGAACTTCCTACTAACGAATCAAACTTTGTGTCAACATAGTTTAACATAAAGCGAAGATTATCAGTTGCAAACCAAGTAATTCCGTATGTCATAGCAGTAGCACGATTGGCTTTGCCTGTTGCAACACTAATGTCGCTTGCATCAAACTCGCTCATACGAACACCAATCTGCCATGCACCACGGCCACCTTTATCTATGGCATTGTTTGGCTTTACCCAATCAAACACACCACTCTTATAAGCATGTGATTCTCCTGTTATATTATAAAGTGCTTGAACATAATAACCTTTAATTTCTTGGTTGTCACCTGTAGTAGGATCGTATTTGAAATTAAATTGTTCTCCTTGCAACTTTAATCCTCTGTATGCAAATGCTGCTTCAATGCCTTGGCGTGTCCTTTCAGTATTACCACTTAGTGCAGAACCAGTAAACCAGCCACTTTGTGTTCTTGCTTCAGTGCGACCACTTGCAGGAATTACGCCGCTTTTTATATTGCCTACACTATAAGCATAACCTAAATGTGCAACAATGTCTTTGTTTCCAGCAAGCTCAGCAAGGTTAGTTGTCACACGACCAATGTAGTCAAATCCATCGTTAGTAGCATCTTTGTTTGCACGACCACGACTTAGTGCTAATTGATAAGTTAAACCAGGTTTAGGAATACCATGTAACATGAATCCAGTTTCTTTTGCAGGAATCAATTCACTATCATTTTGTCCAATTAAACTACGCTCCATAAAGTCAATATTATTAGAGCTTGTTAATTGTTCTAAGCTAAAGGGCATTTTAAACAAACCAAACTGAAATTGCATTTCAGGATTGGCTGCGTAGTTTACCCACATCTCATCCATTGTACTAGATGTTGATGAAGCACCTACATCATTACCAAAGTTAGCAAGTAATTGGTATTTAAAATCTTTAGCAAATTGACCACGAACACCAAATCTTGCACGGCGAACTTCTGCTAAGTTCTGATACGAATCTGTGGTTTGACCTGTACCGTAATCTGGTGAGTATTGACGATAGTCCATATGTAGTCTACCTGTAAATTGGGCAGTCGTGTTTCCATCCTTAGATTTGATTCCAATTCCGTTTTCGGTAACTGATCCGTCGTTTGCTCTTGCTTGTCTGAATTTGACTGAATCGCTAACGTCTTTGTCAATTCTTTGTTCGGCAAATTTTTTGTTTTCTGCTTTTTCCTCATAATCACGCATTCTAGTATCGTACTCTGTTTGAGTAATGACGCCCTTTTCCTTTAATAGATTTAATGTGTCTATGTAAGTGTCTGCTTGTGCTACATTAAAACACATTGTTAGTGCCAACGCAACACCTATTTTTTTAAAATTTAACATTTTGTATTTTCCTTATTTCCAAATTGATTGACCATCTGGTCCTTTTAAGTTTAATTTCCAGCTGTCGTTTATTAATTTAGTCACACTAGTTGGTAAGTGAACATATTCCAATTCTTCACTCATCTTTCCACCGTTCTTAAATGACCAATCAAAGAATTTAAGGATAGCACGACCTGTTAGTGCATCTGCCTGTTGACGATGCATGATAATGAAACTTGCGCCTGTTGCTGGCCAAGCATCTTTACCTGTCTGCCATGTTAGTAGCTGATAGAAGCCAGGAGCATTCGCCCAATCAGCATTAGCTGCTGCTGCTTTAAATGTTGAATCATCTGGTGATATAAAATTACCATCACGATTCTTTAACTGTGCATAAGGAATTTTGTTTTTCTTAGCGTAAGCATATTCAACATAGCCAAAACTACCTTTTACTCTTTGTACTTGTGCAGCAACGCCTTCGTTACCTTTGCCACCAATACCCACTGGCCATTTAACTGCCGTACCTTCGCCTACTGTTTTTTGAAACTCAGCATTTGCTTTGCCTAAGAAATTTGTCCAAATAAATGTAGTGCCTGAACCATCAGCACGATGAATAACAGTAATCGCTAATGCTGGTAGATTCACACCAGGATTCAAATCAGTAATGGCTTTATCATTCCATTTAGTAATTTTGCCAAGATGAATATTAGCAATAATATCTGGGGTCAATTTGAGTTTTCCTGCCTCAATACCTTCGAGATTAAATACTGGTACAACACCACCAATAATTGCTGGGAATTGCATTAGACCTTCTTTGTCTAATTCTTCTGGCTTTAATGGCATATCACTTGCACCAAAGTCAACTGTCTTTGCTTTGATTTGTTTGATGCCGCCACCTGAACCAATAGACTGGTAATTTAGACCAATCCCAGTTTGAGCTTTGTATGCTTCTGCCCATTTAGCGTAGATCGGATATGGAAAAGTCGCACCTGCTCCAGTAAATTCTGCTGCTGATGCGACCCCTGTTACCATAAGTAACATTGCAAATAGTTTTTTCATGTGTGTCTCTCCTATAAAAAGAATTTTTACTACGTTTGCAATAAATATTTAATAGATGTAATATGACAATTCTGTTACAAAATCAACTTTTTACGAAATAATTTATGGAAATTAAACTTGCATTGGACTGGCAACATGTGAGTGCGAACCTACGTAAACAACTTGCTTCAATTAATTACAATCCGGATCTCAAGCAAATGCTGAATAATATTGATCTAATGGTTAATGATTTGAGTAGGGCTGAAGTAGTAGCAAGGCAAACAAGACGCACTTACCATTTAGAAAGTCATTTAGAAAAAATTAACAAAGCAATCAATCATTTAGAAAAATTAATACTTATTGCTAAAGTAATGGATTAACAGGCCAAACTACATCATCTAATGTTGTATATTGGTTAGTGATATCTCTTAATTGTTGTCTATAAGTAAGTAAATTTGTAAATTGGCTTTCACTTAAAGTAGTATTACTACCTAATAATTTTTCTTCTGTATGGCGTGACACTAGCCAGTCTGTAGAATTTAAACGCATATTACGTTCATCTGTTAATGTCCATATATTGTAAACAGTATTGGCTGCATCTTCATTGATCGCCTCTTTAATCTTATTCCAATTTTTTAGTAGCCACTGAATTTCATCGCTATGTTCAGTATGAGTTTGTTTACCGTTTGTGTAAATTACTGTGTTTATGTTTCTACTTGGCTCTAAACTAATTGCAGATATTCCTGTTTTGTAGGGAAAATTTGTTAGTGTAAAAAATACTTCCATTGATGAAAATGCATGTTCATCACCATCAATTCGTGCTGAAAAACTTGCATTATCGTAATCTAATGATATAAAATCATGTCCCATAATTGTTATCCTTTGTATTGTATAAATGCTATTCTAATTGTTCCCGGGTCATAGTTAACGCTTGCCAAATTAGGAGTTACAGTATGACTATGACTAGCTGTATTTGTACCATGTGGTACACTTGCTAGTGTGGCAGGAGTAGATCCTATGATGCCAGATCCTAAATGACTATGATTCCAAATATTGGTTGTTGTTGTGCCCAATGCACCAATGTCGTTGTTTGCTCCTGTTGTAGAATTCCATGCAGCTTGACTTCCGAACCCAACAAAAAAATCTACCATATTTATTGTTCCATTACTTCCATCGCAAACATACCATCCTGTAGGTAAACTTGATAATGATCCTGTATACATTATAACTGTATCTAAGCCTAAATAACTTTCAAAACTATTTCCCCATGCACTTAATAATTTAGTTAAAATAGAATTTGCTACTATGTTTAACGTTATATTATGATTGTGAGTTAAAGTTGTTACATATGGAAAATTTGTTGAAACTACAGTTGCAGGGTCAAATGGAAAATTGGTATCAATGTGACTATGTGTTCCGCTTGTCGCTGTTGTGCGAATGTTAGTGATTGTTGTGCCTGTGCCTGTATTGTTGTTACTTACACCACCTCTTATTGGTTGATTCTCTGCAGTTAAAACTGAGAACAAACTACCTGGTGCATTTTGTGAGAATACAATACTGTTCGGTGGCAATCGTTTGGTCGCACTAGTGCATTCAATTAAAATATAGGTAGAATAGTTTGCAGGGGTAGGAACACCTATTGTACTTAAATTTAAACTAGCCACCGTGTGAACATGAGAACCAGCAGTACCTAAATTAAACCAACCTCCTGGAAAAGCAGTACCTGAAGGATTAAAAGCAGGGCCAAATGATATTTGACTTGGAAAGTGTGAGCCTGCTGTACCTAACGTGACATTCACATTACCTGAAAGACTAGGTGATGATGTTGTGCCAATTTGTCCTTGTGTCGCTGTTCCACGTAAAAATAACCCGTCTGCTGAACCATATCTTTGCCAACCTGGTATCCCGACGAATGTTTGATTATAAAATACAAGTGCGCCTACAGGTATATCAGGAGGGGGTACAGGGTTAGGTGGAACAAATGTAAATGTAGAAAAGGGTGATGCTGCTGACATTCTTGGCATGTTAACCGCCGTAACTTGTTAATTGTCCTAATACAGTCCAGTTAGATGTTGTTCGTATTAATGTAAAACCAACTACATCAACCGCATTTGCTGTACCAACTGGTATCACATTTCCTAACCAATTGATTGTTTGAAATACTCCATCAATTTGGAATTGATTTGCTATGTAAGCACTTGGTCCTTGTGCAATTATTATAGGTACAACAATCGTTCTATTTGCGGTAGTTGGAACATTTGTTAAATCTACAGTAAAATTGTTTGCTACACTAGAATGATAGAAAATTGCACCTGTTTGAAAATTATGTGTTACAGTCCCTGATGCATTAATTTTTTGATTTAGTACGTCAGTAGTTTGTTGAAAAGTTGCTATATTGGCAAAGTTTGTAACATTTAAATTCGTCGTACCTACAACTGACAATGCACTTGTAGTTGTAATGTTACCCGTCGAAACGTTAGCCGCAGTTAAATTTCCTCCTACACTTAATGTACCTGTAATATTGCCACCAGTCGATGTTACAATAAGTTGCGTTACGCCATTTGCAGATACTCTTACATTCGAATTCGCCTGAACAATTACATTACTATTACCATTTATAATTTGTGTGTTTGCAGGTACTTGTACATTTGTTAAGAAGTACCCATTACCACTAAAGAAATTTGCAATAGCTAAGTTACCAAGATTGGCATTGCCTACACGTAAATTACCGGTTACATTTGCAGTTGATGTTACTGTTACGTTAGTGAAAGTACCGCTATTTGGAACGTTAGCTCCAATATTACCATTAAATGCACCAAAGAAATTTGCATAAACATTAGGTGCATTAATGTTACCAGTTGTACTTAAACTGTTTAATATGCCTACACTTGTAATATTTGGTTGGCTAGTGGTAGTAATTGTGCCTGCAATATAAGTTGCATTTAAATTTGCAGCATTTGCTACTCCTAATTTTGTGACACTAAACTGAGTTATATTTCCAACTTGTAGATCAATAAGTAAGCTATCTAAATTACTATTATTATCTGTTATGTTTTGTCTAATGCCTGTAAATAATTGATTAACATTATTCCAAGTTTGTCTAAATTGAACAGGACTACTAGAGTTTAAAGCAGCGGTATTGACAATAAGGTTTGTTAAGTTACCTACACTTGTGATGTTTGGTTGCGCATTTATTGTAACTCTGGCTGCAAAGTTTGCAATATTTGCTGTATTCGCAACCGACACAGTGCCAGCAAAAGTTGCATAGTTTGCATTTGCTACTTGACTAACATTTGCTCCATTTATATTAGATAATCTATTTCCACTGCCTTGAAAGAAATTAGCTACAACTAAATTGCCTAAACTTGCATTACCTGCTGAAACATTCCCTGCAATTGTTACTAGATTAGAGACACTATTAAACGTGAAACCTGAGGTAGCACCTAACAATCCATCATTGTTGAACAATACGTGAGTATTACTACCTGGTAAATTAATATTACCCGTAACGTTGCCTGTTATGTTACCAACAAAATAGTTCGCTGTTACACTGTTACCTAAAGTAGCATTGCCTGCATTGATGTTTCCAGTAACACTTAAACTAGTAAGTGTACCTACACTTGTTATGTTTGGTTGTGAAGAATCAACAACTGTATTTGACGTTGCAGCATGAGTAGCTGAAACTGCATTTTGTGCATTACCTGCATCATTGGCATATTGTGCATTCGCAACAGTGCCGGTTATATTACCAGCTTGTATATTACTTAAATTACTGCCACTACCTATAAAGAAGTTAGCTGTTACAGCATTCCCTAAATTTGCATTACCAGATGTTATATTACTTGTAACGCTTAAACTTGTTAACGTACCTACACTTGTAATGTTGGGTTGCGCATTTGTAACTACAGTGCCTGCAGTTGTTGCATTACCTGATAAGTTTGCTGTTATGGTATTTGCGGCAAAGTTATTTGTACTGTCACGCAAAACAATTGTGTTAGCAGCACTAGCTGATGAAACTGAAAATCCTTGTAATAAATTTGCATTTAAATTTGATACTAGTGTATTACTGCTTACTAGTAAAGGTGCAGTACCTGTAACTACATTAGATATAAATTGTCCAGTAGTAAATATGTTTCCATTGCTGATTAAATTACCACTATTAGAATATAGATTAACGCCGCCAATGGTAGCACCATTGGCAGATAAGTAAAGTTCTTTATAAGTTTGTGACGATGATCCTAAATTGAATACACTATTACCATTTGGTAATACGTTACCATTTATATTTCCTAAGATAGACAACCCTGTAAGTATACCTAAAGTTGTAATGTTGGGTTGTGCTGCGGTTGTTAGTGTGCCTGTAAAATAATTAGCAACTGCAATATTTCCTAAATTTGCATTACCTGAAGTTATGTTTGCGGAGACACTAATATTTCCTGTATTTGTATTTCCAGCAACAGTAAGTCCATTTAATGTTCCCAAACTATTAATATAGGGTTGGCTAGCTGTTGTAATTGTTGCTGAAACATTAGTTGTTTGAAATGTACTATTACCAGTAAAAAATCTTAAATTTTGATCTGCAGCAAATACGCCACCTGTGTTAAATTGAATTTCTGCGGCATTACCTGCAGCAGATTGTGCAGCCTGAGCGACCCAAGTTAAGTTACCTGCCCCATCAGTTTGAATGATGTAGTTTGCAGAACCACCGGTAATTCTTACGTTACCAATATTCCCTAAATCAGCAAGATTAGTTACTGTTAAATTGGGTGTTTGTAAAAAGGGTAATGTTATCCCTGTGGGAACAAATCCTATACGATTCCACACACCATCAGTGGAATTGTATTCATATAAAATACCGTTTATTTCTACTTGCTGCCCGTTCGTAGGCGATACTGGCCAACTCATTTAATAGTCCTCATCTATGTATTTAGTGCTATACTTGACAGTAAGTCCGTTTGGGTATATACTGTAAGTACAGTAAATAACAGGAGAAATAAATGTTTTGGTTTCTTATCGTTGTAGCAATAATTATCTGGATTATAACTCGTCCGAAAGGATACTGATATGGCTGAAGTCAAACTAAAAACACCCCTTTTCAAAGTGACAATGACTGAATATGAAAAGGGTTGGGGACAACGCCCGATGGGTGAGAAGTTTTTCGATACTGAAGCAGAAGCCAAGAAATTCTGCGAGGATTATGCCTCAGGTGACTATGAATGTTTCTACAGGGCAAGTTATTCCCGAGTTGCATAATTAGCAACAAGCCCCGAAAGGGGCTTTTGGTTGACAATAAATCCAATTGGATATATAATGTCTGTACAGTCAATAACAAGGAGCGATAAATGTCTAAGTCAATTTTTCAACTTTTCCCCGGTATCGCAATCATGGATGAGCAGCCCGTTGAAGTGCGTAATCCGTTTTCGGGTGAGACCTGCACTCTGACCCCTGAGGAAGTTGCAGTTTATGACTATCTTAAGGGCTGCGAAATGCTCGGTGATTATGAGGGTGTCCGTAACGGTCTTGCATGGTTTGCAAGTAAGAACCCTGAAGCTTACATGACGTTGCTAGATTGATAACAACTTTTGGTTGACAATAAATCCAAAAGGTACTATAATAACGGTATAGTCAAACAACAGGAGCTTAAGATGAAAGTAGTCATTTACACCCAAGTTTACGAAAACTATGCATGGAATGAAGATGGTTCTATCGGTGTGGGTCCTGATGCATATTGGAAAGCTAAGGGCGGTGATGAGTATGTTGTCACTGGTATTTGGGACGAGGAAGAAGCGACTACCGCTGTAATGGTTCTGCGTGAACAAATTGAAAAAGCCAACGATTACTATACTGAAACTATCGTTGACTGGGAGTTGGTTGACAATGACTACCTCACACAGTTTGAGCGTGACCAACTTGAGTACGAAGGTAAGATTACTTTCCCTGCAAAAGAATTGGAATGGGCATAAGGAGACATACCATGCGTGAAATTCTGACCGAAACAGAATGGAAGACTTGGGTCAAGGAAACTTGGGAACAATGTGAAAAGGATGCTCTAGCAATGACTGACAAAACTCTTATTGATTGCCTTTACGAGGACCTGATTAGTTTGGATGAGCAGGCTGGTTGTTTTGATGAATTCACCAATGCCCGTATTGATGAACAGCGCCGCAAGATTATGGAATCAATTCTTGAGTTGGAACAATCTGCCCAAAACTAATTTGACAATAATTCAGGGTTAGATTATAATTCGTTTTGTAGTATTAATTGTAAACAAATTTTTTAGGAGCTACAATGTCTAAAGTTTCAGATAATCATACTATCACTAGTATTCAAACCCGCAAGGCAATGCTTACCGCGTTTAAAGTTAAACGCCCTATTTTCTTGTGGGGTCCGCCCGGTATCGGTAAATCTGAGGTTGTTGCCGAAGTCGCAGAAGAACTCGGCGGTCACATGATTGATTTGCGTATGGCACAGATGGAGCCTACTGATATTCGTGGTATACCGTACTTCAACAAAGAAAATGGTAAGATGGATTGGGCTCCCCCAGTCGAATTGCCTGATGAGGAACTTGCAAGTCAATATCCTATCGTAGTATTATTTTTAGATGAAATGAATAGTGCGCCTCCAGCAGTACAGGCAGCAGGCTATCAGTTGATTCTTAATCGCCGTGTAGGTAAGTATAAACTTCCTGACAATGTTGTGATTGTTGCAGCAGGTAATCGTGATAGTGACAAAGGTGTTACTTATCGTATGCCGATGCCACTTGCTAATCGTTTCATTCACCTTGAAATGCGCCCAGACTTTAATGCATGGCAGTTGTGGGCAGTTGACAAGAAAATTCACAAAGATGTTGTCGGTTATCTGAGTTTTGCTAAGCAAGATATTTACGATTTTGATAGCAAAGCAAGTAGCCGTGCATTCGCAACTCCGCGTAGCTGGTGTTTTGTAAGTGATTTATTGCAAGATGAATCTATGGACACTGATACACAATTTAATCTTATCAGTGGTGCGATCGGTGAAGGTCTTGCAGTTAAATTTACAGCACACCGTAAACTTGCAGGTAAAATGCCTGAACCGAGTGACATTCTGAATGGCAAGGTTAAAGATTTGCAAGTTAAAGAAGTGTCTGCTATGTATTCATTGGCAATTTCAATGTGTTATGAACTGAAAGAATCAGTTGATAATAAAAAAGTGGATATGAAAAAGTTCCACGAAATGGCTGATAATTTCTTTGAGTACGCAATGAATAACTTTGAAACTGAACTGGTTGTTGTTAGTGCAAAAATTGCACTTAAGACATACAAACTTCCGATTGAACCTAGTCAATTGAAAAACTTTGATGACTTCCACAAGAAATATGGCAAGTACATTGTTGAAGCAGGTTCTTAAAGGTAGCTCCATGGTATAGAGATATACCATTTGGGTGAGGGTAGTAAACTATTCTCACCCTTTTTTAAAGGATAGGCAATGAATGAAGATAAAAAATTAAAAGTAGTATTTGCTCCTGGTGCGCTTGATAATTTTGAAGGCACTCAGGAAGAGTTAGATGAAATGGTTGCTGAAATACAAAGACTAGCCGAAAGCGGCGAACTAGAAGAACGGGCTATACCTGTAGATTTTGAAGATGAAGATCCAGAACTACAAGATGCATTGGAAGATGTTATTAAATCACTTATTCAAAGTGAAAATCGCACATTACATTGACAATAATTCGTATATGAGTTATAATAATAAAACTAATCAAACAGGAGCATATTATGAGTGATGTACTCGCACCCACTAAGAAATCAAAACGTAGTAGAAAATTTGATGACCTAATAGGTCCAATGGATCCTAAGGTTGATGCCATCGCACGTGAACGGTTAGTAACCGCACGTGTGGGTTTG
>JACCDP011028943.1_pt1 | contig 15636 bp, 13 predicted proteins | sample 7445841 | NCBI WGS metagenome assembly JACCDP01 (sample SAMN15323441, study PRJNA562643) | freshwater metagenome | isolation source: river surface water | place: USA:Blue River Watershed | collected 2017-08-17 | reverse complement strand
TTTTTTAAAAAAAAAAAAAAAATCTAGTAAATTTAAAAAAAATAATTTTTTGATTTTTTTAAAAAATAATTTTTTTTTCTTTTTTTTTTGGAGTAGTTTTTTTAAAAAAAAAAAAAAAAAAACTTAGGTATTATCGATAAAAAAACAGCTGAATGTCCATATTTTTTTAGGGATTATTTAAAGATAAAAGGATTTAGTAGTTATAAAAGGAAATTGAATCAAAATGATAATTTAATTAAAATTCATACTTACAATTCCTTTCCAAATCTAAAGAATTGTATTCTGCATAACCAGTTTAACCTTAATAATGACAGATTGTTAAAAAAGTGGAAATCTTCTTATAAGCTATTAACACCAAAAAGTGTAATCCAAAAAAAAATAAAATTACTTAAATTACCCAAAAATTATTTATCAATCCATTTAAGATCAACCGATCGAACAGTAAATTTGAAATACTTTTTGAAGAAAATAAATCATAAAGATATAATTTTAAATTCACAATTAAATTTTTTTCAAAAAAATATTGTTAGAACAATTAATAAATACTCTAATATTAAAAATATTTTTATATCATCCGATGATCGGATATTTAAAAAAAAATTAATTAATATTTTAATAAAAAATAATTTTAATGTGTATTATAATAGAATTTTATATAAAAAAAGATTTCGTCAGACTTCTGCAAAAGATTTTATAACTGATCTTTTTTGCCTTGCTAAAAGCAGATTAATTATAAGTACCACAGGAGGTGGGGTTACATATACAGCCAGTTTAATTAATAAAAAAATAAAAATAATCAAATTTATTAATGAAATAAATATTTTTTACATTTTGAGAATTTTTTTTTTATCAATATATTATCTAAAAAGAATTAAATCTAAATTGATAAATCTAAATAAAAATAACTAACCACTATAAAAAAATATTAATTTTAAAAGTAATGAAAAAAAAAATTTTATTTCTCACCAGATTAGATCCTAATAATATAAAATCTTGGTCTGGTCTCAATTACTATATACTCAAGTTACTTAAAAAAAATTTTGACGTTATTACCGTAGGTCCATTAAGCAATAGATTAAGATATGCACTTCTTTTAAAAAAATTTTTTTATTACTTATTAAAAGTCAAATTTGATGTAGATAGATCAACTATAGTTGCCCTTGATTTTGCTCGACAAATAAAAAAAAAAATTAAAAATATAGATTACGATATTGTTTTAACCTCAGATACATATCTAGTAAGTTATTTTAATACTACAAAACCAATTTATATTTGGACTGATTTTTTATTTTCAACTTATTATTCAACTTATTTTTCAAATTATAAAATTCACCCAGATACAGTAAAAGACGGTAACTATTGTGAGAAATTAGCTTTAAAAAAAGCTAAAAAAATTTTTTTAACAAGCAAATGGTCAATTAAAGAGGCTATAGAATATTACAGAATAGAAAAAAAAAGATTTTTTTTGATACCATTTGGTGCAAATGTTAATCCAGAACCCACTAAAAATCATATTATAAACAATGCTAAAAATAAAAAGTTAAAAATTTTGAAATTATTAACAGTAGGAATCTCTTGGGAAAGAAAAGGCATAGACAAGGCAATAAGATTAGCTAATCAAATTAATAAATCTGGACAAAAAACATTACTCTACATAATCGGAGCTAAACCGCCAAAAAATTATAACGTTCCAAAAAATATTTTTATTATAAAATTTTTGAATAAAAATCTTAAAAAAGATAATAAACTGCTAAACCAATTTTTTTTAAAATGTCATTTTCATGTTCTTTTTTCTAAAGCAGAGGCATCCGCGGTTGTTTATTCTGAAGCATCCGCTTTTGGATTATTTACAATAACACATGATGTTGGAGGGACTGCAAGCATAATTAAGAATAATGTGAATGGATTTAGATTTAAAATTTCTAATAATAATGTAGAGTTAATTGCAAAATATATTTTAAATATTTTTAAAAATAAAAAAAAATTTATCAAATATTCTTTAAATTCAAGACTTCAATATGATAAAAGACTTAATTGGGACTATTCTGAGAAATTAATTAAAAAATTTGTTATTTAATTGAAAAAAAAAATTTATTTATATTTAAGTGGCGGACTAGGCAATCAACTCTTTCAATATTGTGCAGCTAAAAATTTAGCAATTAAGAATAAATCTCAATTAATCATCGATCCTCTTTCTGGTTTTTTGACAGATTTTAGACATAAAAGATCAATTCAATTAAATAAATTTAGTATTAAAAATGTAATTTATAAAAATTTATTTTATTTTTTTTATTTATTTAGATTTTTAAAAAAAATTACACTTTGTAAAAAATTATTTTATAACCTTTTTTTTTTTTCAATAATAGATGAATTTTATAGTTTTGAAAAATATCAAAAATCAATTGATAAATTCAAATTTAATAATAAACTTTTTATGTTAGGTCTATATCAATCCGAAAAATACTTTATTGAAAATAAATCTAATATTATTAAAGATGTTATTCCTAAATCTTCTAAGAAAAAAATTTTTTTAAAAGAAGATAAAAATATTTCAATAAATAAATCTGTAGCTATCTGCGTGCGTTTACACGAGACTTTGCCTGATAAACTTAAATATACTGCCGGCGGTATAGTAGGCTATAATTTCTATAAAAAAGCTTTAAATTTAATATTGAAAAGAATAAAAAACCCAAATTTTTTTTTTTTTTCAACAAGGACAGAGTATATAACTGATTTATTAATTAAGGTTAATAAGTTTAATGATTTTTCTTATAAAATAATAACCCCCCAAAAAGGCTTTCTTGATGAAGTTGATACCCTGTGGTTATTAAGTAGGTTTAAAAATTTAGTGATTTCTAATAGTACATTTTATTGGTGGGGAGCATATTTTTCTAAGATTAATTATTCAAATCAATTTGTTATTTCAACAAATCAGTTTCCAAATTCTAACTCCAATTTAGATAATTGGTTAGTATTATAAAAAGAAATCTTAGATTTTTGTAAATAAAATTTTAATCTCTTTATTCTTAATGTAGTTTTTTTGGTCTAAAAAATGTGGCAAATTTACAGTATTATTTATTATAATAGGATTTTTGGAAAACGTTAATTCAAGGATATTTGTTTTGGTAATATGTTCTAATGTATTGTTTGCATGTACATGAATTAGTTTTAATCCTATATTTTTAATAAAATGCTTTATATCATTCATAAACAAATCAATATTATGAAATTCAATAACTAACCCCGATATCTTTTTTTTTATTTTAAGTAGATCTTTTAAAATTCTGTATTCACTACCTTCAATATCAATTTTGAAAAAAAAGGGCGGGGATAAATTTTTAGTGTAATTTAATAGATCTCCATATGAAATATATTTATTATTAATTTTTTTCTTTATTAAAAAAAACCTAAACAATTGTAAAAAACTATAAGTTATATCTAATATTGTATAGTAATAAAAAAACATAAATTTTTTTGCAAAAATTTTAAGTAAAAAAATAAAAGACGTATTTGGATCAACATATATACTATTAATATTTTTATTTTTTTTTTCAAAATTCTCTTCAAATGACCAATCGTCATTAATTCCAAGCGATATAAGACTAGATGTTTCATTTATAGATCTAGGGCATGTTAAATAGCCACCGTCATTATCTTTCCCAATTCTTTCAAGAAAATAATTTTTTTTGGGTTTTAAAAATATAGGAAGTTCTATTAAAAAATATTTTTTCATATGATTTAATATTTAACTTTATTATTTTTAATGCTAAAAATATTTTCACCAAAATGCAAAAAATCTCTATTTAGATTTGAAATCTTTTTTAAAAAGTTTTTTGAGTTTGCAGTTTTTGGTAACATCCAGTCATGAAGTTCAATTATAAGAATAGGGAATTTATTTATCCAATCAGTATTTTTTGAGAATAAATTTGACTCAGAGCCTTCAATATCGATTTTAATTATAAAGGGTTGAATTTTTTTATTTAATTTATTTAATATATAATTTACTGAAATAATTTTAACAATTTTTTGATCGTGAAAATTTATTCTAAAAGAATTATTTCCAAGCCCAGGGTCAATAATGTCGCCATAACCATTTTCTGAACCAATTCCAGCATTTTTAAATTCTACTTGATTATTTAAATTATTTTCTTTTCCAATTTTAAAATTGTCTTTATCTGGCTCTAATCCTATAATTTTCGATTTAGCGAAAGTTTCACTAAAGTATCTTGATGCTAGACCTATGTGACTTCCACAATCTAAAATTAAAGGTTTTTTATTACTTTTAATAATTTCTAAATAAAATTTATTGATCTCATTAAATCTTGCAAATCTTTCAAGATTATAGTCTTCATTATAAAAAATTTGTGACAATGTTTGCCAATCTGTGTAGTCACGAATTTTTATATAAATATTTTTTCTATTTTTTTTATCAAAAATTATTTGTTTTTTTAAAAAAGGTAGCGTTAAAGGAATAAATCTTCTTTTTAAAAAATTTCTAATTACACAAAAAAAATAATATCTTAGTATTATAATTAGTTGCTTGATATTTAGATGTAACATTTTATCTAATAATTAAATTTAATATACTAATTGAATATATAAGACTAAAATTTTTTATAATTAGTTTTAATGAAAGCTTTTAAATCTATCATCAATATTTAAATCATCTTTAAAAACCATGTCATAAAATACCTTTACTTTGCTTAAAGCTCCTCCATGAATACTAATTTGCAATCTATCTATGTTGCAACAGTGTGGGATTCGTATAGAAAAAAGATAAACTGACAATATAATAATAATTATTAAATTTTTTAAGTAAAATAATAAATTATTATTTATTTTAATGTCAATTTTTTTTAAAAGAGGCATTTGAACATAGTAGCAAAATGTAGCTAAAATAATTAAGTGAAACCATCTTCCCCAGTCTCTTGCTATTAAACATATTAAAAATATCGGCAAAATACTAAATAATAATAAATAATTTTTATTTATATTTATATATTTTTTAATTTTTAAATAATTAAATAAAAAAAAAATAGGAAGAAAAAAGATAAAAAATATCAAACCATATTTGCTTATATTATTGAAAGTAAACATATGCTCGCTTTCAATTCTAAATCTACTAAGTAAACTTGGATTTGAGATTGCTTCTAGGATCCAAAAATTTATATTTTCTTTGTTTTTTAGATTGTTAAATATATTTTTTGCAGTTTCTTGGTCAATTTTATTTGTATAAATAAAATAAATGGGAATGATTAAAAGAAAATAAATTAGTATTTTTTTTAAGTGCTTTGTTTTATTTAATATATTGAATGATATAATAAAATGTGCCGGAATTAAAAAGACAATTATTTCGTTAATAAAAATAAATATAGCAATAAGAGGTAAAATTATTAATTTTACTCTATTAAAATATTTATTTAGAGACAATTCTTTATGGTAAAATTTTTGAGCGTAATAAGTATGAAGATATAAAGAAGTTATAGTAATAATTTCAAATCTTGCATATCCGCCAAGGTCATAAAAAGAAAATAGTAATAAAGCAGGATTTAATGCTAAAAAAGTTATAACTAAGTAGTTTTTTATAAATTTTTTAATTAACAAAAAAAATAAAATAATGTTCAATACTGAAAATAAATAAAAAAAAGTAGAGTAAAAAAATTTAATAGGAATAGATAAATATTCATTTGATAACAACATTACTGTCCCAAATAAACCTCTATTAACAAAGCCGCTAAAATAATTTATGTGCGCTTCCGAAAATGTCCAAAGATTTATGATTTTAAATAAAGAGAATAAATAAATAAATGTAAAAATTGAAAAAATAATTGAAGCCAATAAAAAAAAGTATATTTTGTTCTTTGTTTTATAAAACATATATAAATAAATTTTTTAAAATTACTTTTTTATAAAAGTTTATCATATCTCTATTGATCTATCTTTAAAATAATCTCCAGTTAGCTATATTAAAAATTTATTTTTAATACAGGAGAAGCATTTTTTATAATTAATAGTCTTAATTAATTTTACCAAATACAAAGTGATTAAAAAAATAATTGACGAAGCATAAGAAGGTATCTTTATTACTAAATGTATAAGTCAAAATTTATTTGACCAAAAATTATAATAATTTTTATATTTAATTTATATTTAATTTTAGTTTTATTGAATTAAAGTGCTGTTTATACCAGTCAATTGTTTTTTTAAGACCTTCATTTATATTTATTTTTTGTTTCCATTTTAATTCTTTAGTTATTTTATTGTAGTTTAATTTTTGTAATTTAATTTCATATTTTGAATAATTTTTAACTACAATTTTAGTTTTTGGGTTGTTTATAATATTTAGAATCATTTTAACTATTTCTAGAACTGAAAAATTATATTTTGATCCAACATTATATATTCGTAAATTCTGTTTTGTATTTAATAATTTTTTCATCAGTAAGAAATAAGCATTAGCAGCATCATTAACGTGCAAATAGTCTCTGATAAGTTTTCCATTAGATCTAATGATAATGTTTTTATTCATTAGAGCAGAAATTATAGTTTCTGGCACAATTCTCTTCATGTTTAAATCACCAGGTCCGTATAAATTTGCGCATCTTAGAATGCCAATTTTAAGATTATAAATTTTAGAGTAAGATTGGCAGATTAAATCTGCGCATGCTTTTGATAAGTCGTAAGGAAAAACACCGTTTAGATTGTTATTTTCTTTATATGATTCAGATTTAATTTCACCATAAGCTTTGTCTGTAGAAGAAAAAATAAAAATTATTTTTTTATCAATATTTTTTATTGCTTCCAATAAATTGATTGTACCAAAAATATTATTAGTGTAGGTTTTTTCAGGATTATCGAGAGCGTCTAAAACTTGAGTTGTAGCACCTGCATGAAATATAGTGCTAATTTTATTTTTCTTTATAATTTTGCGAACTAATTTTTTATTTAGACAATTTCCAATGATAATATTCTTTTTATTAATATTTAATTCAAATTTTTTAAAAAAGTTTTTTTTTTTATCGAGTATAAATATATTGTACTTTTTTGAATTTAAAAGTTCAAAAAGATTTCTTCCAAGCAGTCCAAAGCCACCAGTAATGAGAATGTTTTTTTTAGACATTTGAAATACTGTTTTATATTTTATTTTATTTTTTTAAATAAATTAAATTTTTTTCATTATTAACAGTATAATGTTTTTTTATGAAGAAAAGTAAATAAACTAAAAATTTTAGTTAAAAAATTATTTTATTTTCTGAAAAAAAATAAAAAAACCATAAAAATGAAAGATTTTTAGAATTCATAATTGGTAGTGATATATTATTTGATATATGACTTCTAAAATTTGTGATTGAATGCTTTATTAATTTTTTTTTATAATCAAAGTTCTTTTAGCAGTATATGAATGTACCTCTTTTGCTTTTACTATATAAAAAACCAGAAACTACAATTCAGGTAGTCAATGCTTTAAAAAAAGTAAAGCCAAAATTAATTTATATTTCAATTAATATTCCACCAAAAAATAAAAATAAAAACGATATTAATAAACACAATAGAGTTCTAAAATTAATAAATAAAATTGATTGGCAATGTGATCTCAAAATAAAAAAAAGTAAGAAACATTTGAATGCCTATAACTCTTATAAAAATGCTGTTAAATGGTTTTTTAAAAATGAAAAAGAAGGCATAGTACTTGAGGATGATACTGTTCCAAATAAAAGCTTTTTTATTTTTTGTAGTAAATTACTAAAAAGGTACAGGAATAATAAGAAGATTGCAATGATTTGTGGAACGCAATTTAATAGTGGGATTATTAAAAAAGAAAGTTATTTATTTAGTTATTTTCCAATGATGTGGGGATATGCAACATGGAGACGTACCATAAATGATCATGACGATAAAATGAAAAATTGGCCAAGAATAAAAAAAAATTTTTTTTCAGAATTTACCAATAATAAAATGTTTGTTAAGTACTGGACAAAAATATTTAACGACGGGTACAATAAAAAATTCTTAGCATACGATTTTCAAATGATGTATTCTAATTTAAAAAATAAGAAACTAAGTATTATTCCAAAAAAAAATTTAGTAAAAAACATCGGATTTGTAGACGAGGCAACCCATACAAAAACAAAACAGTGGTATTCGGAAATGGAAACTTATAAATTAGGAAATATTAAACATCCTAAAATTATTACTCCAGATCCTAACTATGATAACTGGATAAATGTAAACGTATTTCAAATTAAGCATTATTATTTTATTAAAAAAATAAAAAAGTATATGATTTTTAGATCAAAAATAGTTTTTAATATTAGCAAAACTATGTATAAAATATTTTATTATATTTTTTATTATATTTTAAAATCTTTTTTTTTAAATAAAATTATTAAGTTCCGAGTCTTTCATTGAATTTTTTTACAAACTATTTTTGATTTGTTTCAAATTTTTAATGTATTTATTTTATATTCAATTAAATCAAAGTCATTGGTGCTAAATAAAATTAACACATCTAGCTTGAATATGAAAAAGTGGCTCCTAACTTTATGATTAATGAAGATGTGTTAGGGTCTTAAAAAAAATATAAATAGCCACTTAAAAAATTCATAAGATATATTTCATGTGTGATTTAATTAGTTTTTTTAACCTTACTTGATGATTTTTCTATAACTTGTTTACTGTTCTAATTTCCCTGATAATTATTATTTTAAATCTAATGTTAAGAATTATTTTAAATAAAATTGATTGGTATAAACGTGTATTGCTTACGATGCTTGATATTAAGCGAAAGTATGACATTAAAGGATATAAGATAAAATTAGATTATACACATCTTTTACCAGACTATAAAAATGATAATCCTTACTATGATAGTTTTTTACCGCATCTAGTTAAATACCTTCCAGCAAAATCTCTTGTAATTGATGTTGGAGCAAATGTAGGAGATACCCTTGCAGGGATGATCGCAACTAATGACAAGATTCAATATCTCTGTATTGAAGCAGATGATGAGTTTTTTAATGATTTAAAAAAAAATGTTGGTACATTTATGAGACAAAATACTCAATTGCAAATAATTTTAGTTAAAGAATTTGTAGGAAAGAGCATTAATGATGTAAGTTTAGATGGTGTTGGGGGAACAAAACACGCTGTATTAGGTTCAGGAGTCATTAAGTCTAAAACAATGTTTGATATACTAACTAATTGTAAAATAGAGAAAGAACGTATCTCTCTACTTAAAACAGACGTTGATGGTTTTGATTGGGACGTTTTACGTTCATCATACAATCTTCTTTCTCATCATCCGTATATTTTTTTTGAATGTCAGTATTCGAATTTAGAGCAATTAGAAAATTATAAAGATATTTTTTCTGAGTTAATATCTTTAGGATATTCTAAGTTTGCTTTTTTTGATAATTATGGTCAGTACATTTGTGCTACTGGAAATATAGCTAAAATTTTTGAATTGCTTGATTATGTAAAAAGGCAGAATTTTTATAGCTCTACGCGCACAATATTTTACTATGACGTTTTTGCTTATCCACTAGAAAAAGATATCCAAGTTATGCGGTTGATTAATGATTATAATACACGCTAATTCAAACATAATTTCGATTTTTAAATTTTTTTTTGTGTTTTCAATTATCGAGTATTTAAAAGAAATATGTTATTTAAATTAAAATTAAAAAATAATAATTCTAGCATTACAAAAGCTAAAAGAATTTTATTATTTTAAAAAAACTTGAAAAAATTTAAGTTTTAATATCGGATATTGATTAGTAAATTTTTAAAGTTAAATTAAAGATGTTTTATTCAAGATTATTTCAGTATAGAGATTTGATTATAATTGATTATAAATAATTGAAAAAAAGACTTGTAAAGCTTTTTTTAAAGAAAATTAGCTACATTATAAATGCTTAATTCAAGTATATAATCAAATCTTAATTTTGTATTTAAAAAGTTAATGCGTATTATTCATTTAAGCAGTTTTGATATTAATGGTGGCGCCTCTCGTGCGGCATACCGTATTCATCGTTCTTTACTTAACAGGGGTCTTAATTCTCGAATGTGGGTGAATAAAGCTAGTTCGGATGATTGGACGGTGAAAAAACCAAATAGCATGATAGAAAAAGTATTACAAGAGTTGCGTCCTCGATTCATTAATCACACTTTATGTAAAATGTTAAAGACTAAAAATGATAGCATTCATTCACCTTCAGTTTTTTCATCGAAATGGGTAAAGCGTATTAATAGTAGCGATGCCGACATTGTGCATTTACACTGGATACAAAATGAGATGTTGTCTATTAAAGATATCTCTAAAATTAAAAAACCAATAGTTTGGACATTACACGATATGTGGGCTTTTTGTGGTGCAGAACATTACACAAATGATAATCGCTGGCGTGAAGGGTACCATTCTAACAACAGACCAAATTACGAATCTGGTTTTGATTTAAATCGTTGGACTTGGCAAAGAAAAAAAAAACATTGGAATAAGCCAATTCAAATTATAACTGCTAGTAAGTGGCTTGCAAACTGTGTAATTGAAAGCGCTTTAATGCATAATTGGCAAGTTTCAGTGATTCCTTATCCAATTTATACTGATAGTTGGAATTTATTGGATAAAAGAATTGCACGTGATCAATTAGGTTTGCCCCAAAACACTCCCTTGATTTTATTTGGTGCCATAGGTGGAGGAAAGGACTATCGAAAAGGCTTTGATTTATTATTAACTGCCTTGGAATTTTTAACAGTTGATAAAAACATTAAAGGGCCGGAGTTAGTAGTTTTTGGTCAAAGCCAACCAAAATCACAAGCAAAACTTGGATTTCCCGTCCACTATATGGGTCACTTGCATGATGATATAAGTCTTCAAATTCTTTATAATGCTGCCGATGCTATGGTAGTACCATCACGTATGGAGGCTTTTGGTCAAACTGCTTCCGAAGCCCAAGTCTGTGGTACTCCAGTAATTTCTTTTAATATTGGAGGTTTATCAGACATTATTGATCATAAAAAAACAGGTTATCTTGCGAAAGCTTTTGATACTAATGATTTAGCAACTGGGATTTCTTGGGTTTTAGATCAGCGTGAGAATAAGTATTTGAAAGATAATATTCGAAATCAAGCTATTAAAAAATTCTCAGAAAAAAAAATTTCTGAAGATTATTTAAATGTTTATAAAAAAATTTTGGATTCAATATAAATTGTATAAATTTTTTTATTTTTATTTATAATTTTAATTATTTTTATAAAAAGTAATTTTATAATCTGTTATTTTAATCACTTGGTAAATTTCAAATTTATTAAAATGTTTTTCACATTCTATTGCATCATGCCTTTTTGTTTCGCCAAAAGCGAATCTGGGATTATTTAAACAAAGAAAAGCAAAAGATTTTAATTTTTTTTTGATAATTGTCTCATCGTCTACTAATTCAAAATTGTTATCTTGAAAATATTTTGAAGTTTTCACATATGTTTTAAAATACAAATCTGGCATTACATAAATATCTTTTATATCATTTGATTTAATTATTTTTAAAGCTAAATTTGTAGGAGGTTTTTTTATTGGCTTGTTATCATTTGTTATAAAAATATTTATAAAAATAAAAAATGGTACAAGAATTTTGAGTATAACTAAGTATTTATTTTGAATTTTAAAATTTACTTGAGCAATGCTATAAGTGATATAAAAAATAATAATTGGAACTATAAAATCAATATATCTTGGAGCTGCTATATTAATATTTAGCAAAGAGGCTGTTACGATTTCGATATAAGTAATAAAAATAGAGCTTAAACAAAAAAAAATTTTTTTATTTCCTATAATTTTTTTTACATTTAATATTGTTAATAAAAAAAAAAGTATCAGATAAAAACCACCGAAGTATAAATTTCCAAAAAAAGTATTAAAAAAATAACTCAAAAAAAATTTTGGATATAGTATTGAAAAATGTTCTTTTGCATTTTCTACTCCTTGAAAGATATAATTATGATTTAATAGTAGAAAAATTATTAATGATATTATGCTTAAAATATATTTTTTATCTTTATAAAAGAAATTATATAGAAATTGAGCAACGACAATACTTATAGTCAATGGATAAATACTTAACATCAAAACACTTGAGACAATATATGTGATATAATTTTTTAAACTGTAAATGGTTGGAATTTTAAAAAATATATAAATATTTAAAATTACAAAAAAAATATTAAAGGTATCTATTCTTGTTTCATTTGCCATCCATAACATTAGTGGATTTAAACTTAATACTGCCGTTCCTATTAGGCTGTTATTTTTATTTAAGAATAGATTTAATAATTTATAAAAAATAAATATTAATAATATAAAAAATATAATACTAAATAGTCTTCCATTTGTTGTTGTAAAACCAAAAATTTTAAAAAATAGTTTTAATGATAGAAAATAAATAGCTGGGGCATATTCACCTATTATGTTGGTAGCGCTATTGACATCTACAAGTCCCTTTAATCTCTGTATGTTAATATTAAGTGGAACATCCGGATCTGCAGATAATAAAGTTGACCATTCATCAAACCAATATCCTGAATCATTGTAAAAATTATAAATTAAATAAAACCCGCTAATGAGTAACAATAAATAATAGGTATTAAAATAATTTATTTTTTTCATTCAAAAATTTAATCTTATAATTATTCGAATTTACTTTAAATTTTTTTACTACTTTTAGTTTATTAGTATTTTAATGAATAATAAAGTTGTTTACATTGACAATTGTATGTATTTACAATTTCAATTAAAATCTAATTATTGTTTATGAAAAATAAATATTTAGTTTGTGGCGCAGGTGGTTTTATCGGAGGACATCTTGTAAGCTCTTTATTAAAAGATGGGCATGAAGTTGTGTGCGCAGATATAAAACCATTAGAAACTTGGTTTCAAATATTTGATTCAAACAAAAACTTTTCTTTAGATTTAAAAGAATATGAGAATTGTATTGAAGTAACTAAAGGTGTTGATTTTATTTATAATATGGCTTGCAACATGGGAGGAATGGGTTTTATAGAGAATAACAAAGCAGAGTGTATGCTTTCAGTTCTTATTAATACTAATTTATTACGCGCCTGTTTAGTTAATAAAATAAAAAAATATTTTTTTTCCTCTAGTGCCTGCGTTTATAATGCTGATAAACAAATAAGTAATTTTATTGAGGGCTTAAAAGAAATTGATGCTTATCCAGCCATGCCTGAAGATGGATATGGTTGGGAAAAATTATTTAGTGAAAGAATGTGTAGGCATTTTTATGAAGATTATGGATTAGAAACTAGAGTAGCAAGATATCACAATGTTTATGGACCCATGGGCACTTTCGATGGTGGAAGAGAAAAAGCCCCAGCTGCTTTATGCAGAAAAATAATTATAGCTAAAAATGCAGGGGATAAAAAAGTAGACGTATGGGGAGATGGTGAACAAACTAGAAGCTTTATGTTTATTGATGATTGTATTAAAGGAACAAAAAAAATATTTGAAAGCACTTGTAGAGAAGTTTTAAATATAGGCTCGGAAGAACAAGTCTCGATCAATCAAATGATAAATATTATAGAGGAGATTAGTGGTTATAAAGTTGATAAAAATTATCAATTGGACAAGCCTAAGGGAGTAAGAGGTCGTTCCAGTAATAATGATCTTGTTAGGCAAAAAATTAATTGGGACTTTGAAACAAGTCTAAAATCTGGATTAGAGATAACCTACAAATGGATAGACAAAGAAATATCCAAAAAATTAAACAAAAACAAATTTGCGATTAAATATTAAAATATTTAATACTTTATTACACAATACAATGCTCTTAATGCATCCTTAAATCTGATTTTTTTACCTTCATTATAGCCTCTGCCATTATAACTTATAGGCACTTCAAATATCTTAGCGTTTAATTTGCATATTTTTTTTGTAATTTCAATTTCAAAACCGAATGAGGGTTCATCTAATATGATATTTTTAAGTATTTTTGATCTAAAGCATTTATAACCTGTTTCTACATCAGAAAAATTTACATTAGTAAAAATGTTAGTTGCAAATGTTATAATTGTATTAGCTATTTTATGAGAAAACATATGCACTCTTTGAAAGTTTTTTCCTGAGAATCTGTTTCCATAAACAACGTCTGCGTCTAAATCTCTAAATGGTACTAAAAGATCTTTATAATCATACGGATTATATTCTAAATCAGCATCTTGAATGATAGTAATGTCCCCATCAATATAATTTATAGCACTTTTTATTGCTGCTCCTTTTCCTTTATTTGAGTCATTTTTAATTAACTTATCGTATAAGTTTTTATTATTTAATAATAATTCATATGTACCATCATTAGAACAGTCATCAGAAACTATTATTTGTATATTAAAATTTTTTCTTTGAAGATTTACTCTTGTAAGAACTGTTTCAATATAATTGATTTCATTAAAAACAGGTATAACAATGCTTATTATTTTATTCATATTTTAGTATTAAAATTTTATATAAGTTATGCCAATTATGAAATGAAAAAATTTGTTTTTTTTAAATTTATAGAAAATGTAAATTTAACATATTTACTTAGCATTCTTTCAATCGTCGTTTTATATGTTAAGTTATTTTTAGTTCATGAGCATTATCCTACCAGTGATGAAATTGTAACCTTTCATAGATATCTAAACTGGAAAGGTCTTTTTTGGAAAGACGCACCAAATAATCATCTATTGTTATCATTAATAGGAACTATTAGTAATAAAATTTTTGGTTTTAATTTTATACTGTTAAGATTTTATAATTTTTTATTTTTTTCACTGATACTAATTATATTTTGTAAAATATTTAATAATTTAAAAATATTTCTAATATTTATAAGTATAATTTTATTCTCAGACATAATTTTTAATTATATATATTTATATAGAGGTTATTATATAAGCTCAGCTCTTTTTGTATTATTATTTTATATACTTTTTCAAGATCCAGAAATTAAAAAAAAAAGTTTAAGATATATATTATTTGGTAATTTTTTACTTTTTATTCACAGTATCTATACAATTTATCTTGTTCTGCCAATTTTAATCAGTTTATTGATTATTTTTATAAGAAAAAAAAAAACATTATTTTTTTTTAAGGAAGGTTTAAAATTTTTTTTAGCGCCGTCTCTTTTTATATATATAATAATTTTTTTAGTTACCGGTTTTGTATCTGAGTTCTCAAATAATTTTACCAATTTTGAGAAACTGAATATAATTTTTTTAATGAAAAATTTTTTCTTAGTTTTCGAAAAATCAATAATACCAGGATTTAAAGCTGTATTTTTTAATGTTTATGCTCAACCAGAATCGCTGATACAAGGAAATAGAATTGCAAATATAAAAAATATTTCATTACTTCTTATTAAAGAACAGTTAACAATTTTTTTAATTTTTTTAACGTCTATTTTATTTTTTATTTATAATTTATTAAAAAATAAAGTTAATGTTTTTGACTACATTATTGTTTTATTTTTTTTATTTTTTTTTATTTTAAATAAATCGCCTTTTTTAAGAGTATATGTTGGTTTAATATATTTTTTTATATTCTACGTTTGTATAAATATAAATAAATATTTTTTTGAAAAAAAAAATAAA
>JACCDP011032459.1_pt1 | contig 15637 bp, 18 predicted proteins | sample 7445841 | NCBI WGS metagenome assembly JACCDP01 (sample SAMN15323441, study PRJNA562643) | freshwater metagenome | isolation source: river surface water | place: USA:Blue River Watershed | collected 2017-08-17 | reverse complement strand
TGGCATATCATTGTCAATGAATTCTTTTGCCAACAGTGTCGTACAGGCGGCACCTTCAGTCATGCCGTCAACCTGTACAATCTTGCAACCAGGCGCCACCAAATTCAGCAGATATTTCAGGTTATACTTTTCGTAGTGTTCTTTCTGTACGATGAAAATATAGTTGGCCTCGATGTTCAGGTTTTCCACCACGACCTGAATCATGGGTTTGCCACGAACCTCAATCAGTGGCTTCGGGAATGTATATCCCGCTGCGGCAAATCGACTTCCGGCGCCGGCCATAGGAATCAAGACATTCAGTTTCTTATCGCGCCACGGCACACCGGCACCTTTCTCAGTGGTTTCTATTTCTTCCATTTTAGTGTATACCTTATAAGGATGTAAATCATAGGAGTTTTCGACAGGCAACAGATTAGCACCAGAATCAATTGCGCCTTGCCGGCCAATGTGACTGTCTTCGACAATGATGGTCGTGGCAGGAATCGCACCTAGCGTGGACATACATTTCCAGTACATTTCTGGGAACGGCTTTGTCTTTCTGACATCTTCGTTGCTGACATAAAGGTCGACATACTCCAATACACCAACAGACATCAGTGCCAGTTTGACCGTTTCTCTAATCGAATTGGATGCCACAGCAATCTTCCATCCGCGAGCTCGAATGGTCTTGAACATTTCGACCAAACCACTGTCCACAGGTATTCTCTTAATCAGGTCAAATGTGGCAACCTGTTTGTCTTGCCAAATCTGGTCATAGAATTGTGAAGGAAGACCTTTATTTTCAGTCAACATCTTGAGTTTTTTGGTGGTGTTCAGACCATCATATGTACTCAAATGTTCTTGGCGATTGATGATATATTGACTACCAACTTTCTCCAATGCCGCATTTAGAGCATCATAGTGTAGGTCACGCGACTCAATCAGTACTCCATCCAAATCAAAAATTATAAGTTTATTCATAGTGTGTCATTAAATTGATTAAATAAAACAAAAGGATCGTAACCCAACTGATGGTCGGGTATCTGATGCAGTTCAAAGACTTCGGGCTTCAGGATATACGAAAGCAACCACAATCCCTGGTCATCATCTACCATATGTAGGTCGAGTAATTTATAGTGACTCTGTTCCATTAACCTTGCCATTTCCGGCCACATTTTTTTGTGTGCTACTACTTTGGCACCCAAAATGTAAACCTTATTTTCGGCAACAATTTTTTGGATTGGTTCGCCATCATAGTCCTTATAGGAAAACAGGTGTATTTTGTCAGGGTCAAAATTATAGTTCCATGATTGGCTCTTTGTTATGTTGTTGTCACTGCGACAATAACCAAAGTCAACCCATGCGACCATATCATTTTCGACCAGATTATTATCAATTGCAACATTAGGAAACACAGCCTTCAAATTTGTAACCAAGACATAATCTTGATTCCAGTATTCTGGATTTTTTGCTTCGCTAGGTTTTATTTGACTAATATAGTCTGGTCGTTGTTGTACTTCTTTTATTCGGTTTCGCATTTCTTCGAATATTTGAAAAATGTCCAAGGGAACAATAGTCACTTTCGACACTGAACCCTGACAAACTTCTTCTAGTGTTTCCACCAAATCCGGAGAGGTAAATACGACAATATCATTGTGCAATCTGGTCAGTCGCTTGAACCTTTCCAGATAAACTTCTCTTGTTCGATGTAGGTAATGCGGATAGCCTAATTGAGGCGTCCAGTCACCTCTGCCTATATCATAAAACGCGGTGACAATCGAAATATTAGCCATATTTTTCCTCAATTATTTTTCTCCACTCTGGCACTCGGTCATACTGGTGAACAATGGTATATTCTAAACCCGTAGAGGTCGTCACCGTGTCGCCCGCCAGAACAGGTGTTGGTTCGAGCAACTTTGGGGCAAATTCTGCAATCTTACTTGGATCCGCCGTTGTTCCTAACTGACAAGCCCAAGCATCTTCCGAATTCAAGTACAAGCTTGTGTGTGTATATGGTGCCATTGAAATCATAAGATTGAAGGTCGATTGGTCCACAATTGGAATTGGGCGATTGATTGACATATTGAATATCATGCAAGCCAAATCACAGATGTCTTGACCACGACCGGCCAAAACACCCACATTGTATATCAGATTTTCTTTGAAAATCGAATGAAAAAATGGACCAAATGTTTCCAACAAATTTTGGTTGCCCCACGGTTCATCTTTGTACAGTAAACTTTCAGAGGCGAATATCAACTTCTTGTCACCAATATTCTTTTCGATGAAATCAATTGGGTTCTTTTGGAATACAACATCTTTAACATCTGTCGTAATGACATATCGGTAGTGATTCTGGCGCAGAATGTTGTAAATGTGTAAAAATCTTTCGACATGGACAGGAAGATTTGTCCCAGTCTTGTCACCAATGACCAGAGTCATGAATCCTGCTTCGTGAACCTTTTTCAGGGTGGCTTCATCGACCGAAAGGAAAATTAAAATTTTATCTCCCTTGAAGCCCGATTTATTAATTGAATTTACCCAATATTTTATTGTTGACCATTGATAGTTGGTACTACATCCTATAATCAAATCTTTCATGTTGTTTGTTCCTTATTAATATAATCTTCAATGGTCTCTTTTGGTTCCCAATTGAGTAGTTTTTTAGCAAGATGAATTCCTGCCTGTGTGATTTTCGCCTCGCCTGGTCTTGCCGGCACCATGACAATATCATCTGAAATCATTTTAGCCAGTGACATAATCGAATATGTTTTCCCTGTGCCAATGTTGATTGGTGTTCCGAAAGCTTCGTTTTTCAATGGCGCATCCATAGCCAGAATATTGGCATCGACCACATCATACACATGAACAAAATCTCTCTTCTGAGTTCCTGGTAGAGTAACAGTCAGTGGTTTTCCTTCTCGGTGCATCTGTAGGAATAATCCTACGACTGGCGCATATGTGCCTTTGAGTGGTTCTCTCGGACCATAGACATTGAAGTAACGAAAGACAACAGTTTCTAAACCAAAAAGGTCTGTGTACATTTTACAAAGATGTTCGCCAGACAATTTGGACACCGAATACGGATTCAGAGGATCCGGTTTCTGCCATTCTGCCTGTGGTGCATCATTATTTCCATAAGCAGATGATGTTGATGAATACATGACGCGCTTAACATTTGCTTCGCGAGCGCATTGTAATACTGTCGCGGTACCCAACACATTTGTTTTTACTGCCTTGATTGGATTTTCAATAGATGGTGGTATTCGCGATTCGGCAGCCAGGTGAAAAACAAAATCCACGCCGTCGTACAACGGGCGTGTCGCTTCATAGTTTGCTATGTCTTCTTTGTGATATGTGGCTCCACAGTTACGGGTAATAGTGTCATGTATGGTCGAGCTTTCATCATCAATTACTACTACCTCATGACCGAGTTTGATTAGTCTGTCTATGATGTGAGAACCAATAAAGCCTGCGCCGCCTGTCACCAAAGTTTTCATTTGTACCTTTCCTCAATGATAGATTTCAATTCGGGCACACGGTCATACTGGTGAACAAGTGCGAACGGACTGCCTTTGCTTGTGCAAACTATATTATCTACTATAATTGGAGTTTTTTCAACCAGCTTGTCACCATATTTGCCTGCAATTTGCGGACCTGTGGTGCCTAATTGTGCAGCCCATCCGTCTTCTGAGGTCGCGAAGTTTGTCATATCGCGGTATGTTTTCATGTTCAGAAGGACATTCAGTGCGGCTTGGTCTGGTCCGCCACCACCATCTACTTGATGTGATGTGCCGTTACATAACAGATAGATGTTCAGGAACAAGTCAACCATTGTATCGAAATCGCCAGAAATAGTTCCTGCATTGGCAATAATGTTTCTTTCCATGTCTTTGTATAGCAAGCTACTGAAAGATTTTTGTAGGTTGTTTGCGTTCCAACTTTCATCACCATAAGCAATAGACTGGGAAGAAACATTGATTTTCTTGTCGCCCATATTGGCAGACAACCAGAAAGATGGATTATACTGGAAAATCACATCTTCCACATCCGTTGCGATTAAGTATCGGTGAGTGCCCCGATGTTCTTTCAGGAAATACCAGAGGTGTAAGAAACGCTCAACAACGAGCGAGAATACCCTACGATATTCATAATCACCCGTTATCTCGTTAGTATTGAACGCAAAGATGGCATAGCCACGCTTTGTCAGTTCTTCGACTGTTTCCTTGGAAACATTGTAGCACAGCATCGCTTTGGTGCCTGTGAACCCAGACTGGTCAAGAGAGTTGACCCATGGTCGGATTTTGTCGAAGTCATAGCCAGTAATACTGCCAATCACCATATCTTTCATAATATACTCCAAGTTTTATTTATTTAGATAGTCTTTGAACGACCTTAATGGATGACGCTTAACATCACCGCCTTGTCCCGGTGTATCTCGTTGGTACGATTTCACCAGTGTGTCTGTACCGTCTTGACCGGCACCAGATTTTGGTAGAATGTCCGGGCTCACCGCCTCGTTCACTCCGTGTTTGAAGTATTGAATCCGTGCTTCTTGCTTGCGGACCCATTCCTCAGATGGTTTGCCTTCACCCTTGTAATATGCAAGGGGTCTTAATGTTTTCTTGGACACTAATGCCCATTTACCGTTGACTTGTTTTAACATTATCGCACCGTTTTTACTGAACCGTCTGAATGTGCCAGAAACGCCTCAAATTTAATATCAGGGAATTCATCTTGTAATTCCAAAAACACTTGGAGATTCTTCATGTTATCGTCAAATAACCTGACTCTCTTATACTTTCCTGTATTTAGGGCATTGCGGATAATGATGGCCTTCTTATAGGCAGGAACGAAGTCGCCTTCGATGTTGCCTGCTCTCTCGACACGGACCTTGTCAATGTCAAACCCATGCTTGCGAAAGGTATTCAGGAAAGTATCTCTATCATCGAAGTCTGCGCGAGCAGTGATGATAATGACTGTGCTTCCTGTACGGGTTGCATTTGTCAGGATTGCTTTGGCTTTCTTGAACATCTTTTCGATTGGTTCTGATTCATCATGAAATTTCTTGGCATCACGAAACTGACCAAAGTCATAGTCTTCACCCGGCTTCAATTTGTAGGTATTGAAGGCGTGATTGTCCAAGTCGCGAACAACCTTTCCGTTTTTCACCACCTGTATTTTGGCAGTGGTGCGGAACAGGGTTTCATCAATGTCAAAGATGGTCAGGCCTGCACCCGACTGCTCTGCCAGGAATTGTGAAAGCGACAGCATCTTATCCTCTTGTCAGTGCAAGTATTTTCTGTACTTGCGCCTCGATTGTTTTACGGCGATTAGGCCAGTAAATATATTCTTTCTCGGAAGTGGCAAGTAACTTGGTGAAGAATGGCAGAATCAATTTCTCGACCTGTTCCAGTCTTTCTTTGTACTCTTCAACGGTATCAGCCGTTTCATTGATAACACGGTTGTAGTCTTCTTCTGATACCGCGCTGAACCCGAAGTCACTATCTCCGTATTCTTCCATGATTTTGTCTATGTCAAAGTCAGGCATTAGTTTGTCCAGTTCTTCTGCGCGGTAAAGTTTTGGTGTGAGAATTCCAGTCGGTCGACCAGTTTGACTGCATTGCCTTTCAGTTTGTCAACACAGACGAAACCTTCAGGATTTGTCACTTTGAAACCGTCTTCTGTCTTGACGAATGTGCCAGTCACTTGACGAATCTGTTGCAGTTTGCGGATAATCATGTTCTTGATTTGAACAAGGTCATTCTGCATATCAAAGATGTGTTTCAGGTCTGTCGCGTTCATGCGGTAGAACCTCATTAGTTCATTCTTCTCTGCAATTCTCTTCTGTTTGGTGTCTGCTTTCTTGGCAGCCAAAATCTCTTTGTTCTGTTTGGCCTCGACCCATGCAAGTAGTTCGCGAGTGTGTTTCGCGGTATCACGGATTGCTTCGCCCGCACGGACCTTGGTGTTATTGAAGGTCTTAATCTGTGTGCGGATGACATCACTGCTCGCAATGCGATTCAGTGTCAGGCCGTTTGTTGCTCTGAATTGAGTACCAAGGTCAGACAACATGGCAGTGATTTGCTTGGTTTCTTCTTCGGTAAATGTGGCGGTGCCTGACGCATCAATGAATGTAGCATCACGGAACCAGACATCTTTTGTGGTTTTCAGGTTACGAATATCAATGTTGAATGATGCCTTCATATCCGCCATTGTTTTGCCGGTGTATGATGTGTGAAAGACCACGCCAATCTGAGCATCAGTCATTGTCTTGGCCAATTTGGAATCCGAAGGCACAGCATACACAATGGTATTTGGTTGAAAGGTGATGTAGTTCTGACCATCAATCTCTTCTTCGGTGATATCACCTTTGGTGAACATCATGTCACCCTGTAAGATGCCGTCAATGCCTAACTTAGGCAGATAGCGCAGAGCATACTTGAGTTTCTTGTTCAGTCCTTCGGAAGTATGGTTGCGGTCAATGTCTTCGTTGGTGTAATTCAGCTTCGCGTCTTTGTTGAAGATACTCTTGGTGCCGACAAAGAATTTACCGTTTTCGGGATTGGTGCCGGCGAAAATGGCCGGTGCGCCGTCCCATTTGGTCGTGACATTGACCTTTGTTGTAGAGTGACCAGCGAGCATATCACGGAGTGCCTGTAGGAAATTGATTGCGCTACGGGTACCATTGACGCCACCATTTAGAACTTCATCCTCGATGTGTTCTAGGTGGACATTCTTTTCTTGTGCTTCTGTTATGTATTCTTTGAAATTCATAGTAGATTAAACATTAGTGGGCCGGCTTCAATGTAGTTTCTCATGTAAGGAGTGTACATTTTTCCTGATTTTGTCATTTTAGATTGCGCTTCTATTTTGGTGCGGATTTGCAACAACAAATTATCTTTCTTTTCTGAACCAGCATATACTTTAACTATTGGATCGCCGGTAGTACTGAATTTGACAATTAGATTACTTTTTTTCAATTGATTGGAATATAGTCTTAAAAAATCTTTATTAAATTGTAACTGTTTGAATTTTCTTTGCTCCAATTTAACCAATTCAATGGATTGGTCACCTTTGGTCGCACCCATGAACACAAGATTGGCCAGGTTCGTATAAAATTTTGCGTCTTTCGAGGTAATTTTTTTCTGCATTTGTGCCGCGGCATCTTTATACACAACAGCTGCGGCATTTTTCAACATATCTTTGAACGCTTTTAGTTTAGTATCTTCGCGACTGGAAAATATTAGTTTTTTGTCGTATTTTTCCAAAGCTTTGTTATATTTTTTCTCTAGGCTAGAAATGTCCAGTTTCAAGATATCTTCCCACAAATTCATCTGCTTCGAAAAATCGCTTCCTGATACCTGTGAGAACTGTTCTCCGCCGGCGACCTTCAGTGAAATTTGTCTGCTGTGTGGTTTTCCATTGACTGTAATCTTAATGTCAGCCTTTGTTCCCTTTTGGTCGCCGACTCCATCGGATATAATGTCAATAGTATCCATTTGTCCGTTCAAGGCAAATATCATCACCTCATCAGACCAAGTCTTCTCGACATATGCAATGGCAGAATCATATAAATCATCCACAATAGGACGGTTCTTTTTGACTCGCAAAAAGTCGGCGGCGGCCTCAGGTAAATTAATGGAAAAATTTACATTATCAATTGTGGCTTTGCCCCTTTTGGCCACTACATCATTGGCTTGGTATGATATCAATTTTGCCTTCTTATAGAAGTCATCCAAAACCTTATCGACCATTTGCTTTGTGACTTTTACATTACCATCTTTAAGCGATTTTGGTCTGTTTACAAATTTCGCAGTCAGTGTCGCACCTAAAATACCTTCGGCAATATCACCTCTAGTGTACTTTTTAGTCTTTTTGTCAGTTGCGTCAGCCATAAATCCTCCCTAGTGGCGTATTTATGCTATCGGATAATCTCGATTGGCTTATCACCAGTCCAAACTTCCTGTTCGGTCCGCAGGCGACCATCGTTTTGCAGGTTCTCAAAGCGGTTGACCGCCTTGGTTCTCCACCACTCAATGATATTGGCCAGATGGTGCTTGTCATAGTTCTCACCACGAATCAGGGTATCTGCCTGACCATTGACAAACTCGACCATGTTACTGAACCCGTAGTTCGACACAAAGTACCGCTTCTGCTCGTTCAGTTTCTTGGCGTTCTCAATGACCGACTTGAACCTCTCACCTTCAGGAGTACCTTTGAGGCCTTCTTTTGTCATTGCAATAATGGCATTGGAAATCTTGAGTTTCCTGCTCGATGCATCCAGAGGAACAATCGGTTCTCCTGTGATGTTTTCCACATAGTCTTTGAGTGAGGTGTAGTCTTTGCCGTGTAGCATCGGCAGGAAGTCAGAGTCAGTCAGACCCTTGTATCGTAGGAGTGGCTTCATGCCGTCGTACTGTGACACCGCCTTCGAGGATCCGTACAGACTGGTGGTTTCAAACAGGCAGGTCGTCATGTCGTACTTTTTGTCCATCATTTCACGGACTTCATGTGAGCAACAGATAGCCGCCAGCAGTTTACCGCCCAAGTAATTGTACCCGAATGGTTGTGCGGGAACAATGACGAACCCCATGGTGGCACACTGATTGAACAGTTGCGCACCATTTTCATGGTTGGTGAACACACGACCAAGCATTTCATTTCGGGGCTTGCAGTTGATAACTGGAGAACCCAAACGAATGAACCCGACCCACTTATTGGTTGTCTTTTCTAATACTGCAAGCCTCAGACTTCGACCAGGAATACTTGTCATATTCGAGTGCGAAGAAATCATGTTCAGGTAGATGTCCCACCTGTCTTGTGGTAATTCCAGTATTTCAAAGTCCATATCTTTTGGCGAGAGCGTAAAGTCGGAGAATAAATCTTCTTCGGGCCCCATGCCAGGAAGAGTAAAAGGTCTTTCTGCCATGGAAGCAAGTTTGAGCTCTCGCATATACTCGTCAATCCTTTCGAATCTGGAGAAATATGCGTCAAAGATGTCTGCGCAATGCTTTGCTTGGTCATGCGTTAATTTCATTACTGAGTCTGATTCAATAGAGTATTCTTGCCTAGTTCGAACAGACCAACGCCGCCGACCAGGTCCTTACAACAGGTGTTAATCATGACATCGCCTTCATCTGACACAAACGCAATCACGAATTCTTTAACCTTCTTGTCTTTGACCATATCATAGAAGGATATCGCCACATCCATCAATTCTTCTTGGTACTTGTCTGATGCTTTGTCTGCTTTTGCTACCAGACTGATTACATTTTCGGGTGTTTTCTTGGCCATTAGACTTTAATCTCACTGTAGTTTTGGTTGAATTTCCGGTCACGGCCACCAAATTTGTTCAGTGGTTTATCATCATCATCGTCTTGTCCGGCATCCGACAAATCAGTTTGTGCCGATGGTTCGACATCATACAGTTTCATCTTAGCACGGTCAATACCAAGCACAAATCGTTTGTTCGAACTAGGGTCAGAATAACGATTCTTCAATTGCTTGACCATAATCTGATTCAGTGCTTCTAATTTCTCGTTACTAATCAGAGCAAACATGAAGTCTGCCGTTGCAGGCAAACCAAATGATTCTGATGTATCTGTCAGGTCTGGATCCGAATTGGTGAAACCTGAGCGGGTAGTCTGTGTAGCAGACACCACAGGAACTCCGAATTCGACAGCAAGACCACGCAGCTCTTCAGCAATGCTCTTGATATATGTATAACTGTTCACGGAACCACCCTGTTTGATTCGTGACGAGGCACAGATGTTCAGGTAGTCCACAAAGATGATGTCTGGTCTAAAACTCTTCTTGAGAGCCAAGTCATTGAGCAAAGCACGGAAGTGTAGTGTCGAAGCGGATGCGGTCGGATATTCTTTGATGATTAGTCTGCCTTGGCACTTGTTACGCAGTTGATTAAACTTGCGCTCATAGTCAGGCTTCGACAAAACATGAAGCTCATTCAGTGGAATGTTCATCAGGTTAGCATCAATTCGTTCCGCAATCTTTTCTTCTGCCATTTCAAGTGTGATATACAGGACATTCTGACCCTGTGACAGAGAAGCACCAGCCATGTGGCACATGAACAGAGATTTACCCACACCGGTGCCGGCGAGAGCAATGTTCAGTGTCTTGATTGGCAGACCACCCTTGGTAATCTTGTTGAAGTAATCAAGGTCGAATTTGATTCGTGACTCTACTCTATGATACGAATCATAGCGGGAATCGGAATCGGAGATATAGTCGTGACCAATGCTGTTATCGAATGACACCGCGAGAGCATCACTCAAGAGCTTTGGAATCTCACCTTTAGAGTGAGTGGTCTTCTTTTCATCCAGAATCTGGACCGAGTCCATAATGGCATTGTAGATGGCTTTGTCTTGGCAAAACTTCTCTGTCTGCTTGGTCAACCATTCACCATCGGTTGGTTCTGTTCTGTTCAGGTGCAATTCGTTCAACAGTTGAATTGCATCACCCACAGTTTCGGCCGACATACCTTTCTTCTCGGTAAAATTAATTACCAGAGCTTCATGGGTCGGTGGGTTCTTGTATTCATTGACGAAATCGAAAATCTCCTTGAACAGGACTTTTTCGGTGTTGTCAATGAAGTATTCAGGCTTGATAAATGGGAGTACCTTGCGAGTAAACTCCTCATTATAAATCAAGTTTTTCAGTATTGTCTTTTCGAGTCTGTTCATATTTCATTTGGCCATTAACAATGTGTACTAGGATGTCACCAATCATTGTAACAAATTTTTCGTCTTTTTTCAAGAGCTCTTCATCGTAATCGCCGGGATTCATGATGTTGTAATGAAACCGAAGTACTGCACCTTCGCCTTGTTCCTCGAGCTTTGCGCTTTCGTAAACATAGAAAACACCAGGATACTCCTTGAGTAGGAGTATCCCGGTAATATCATTTCTATCTTCAAAGCGATAGGTGACGCCTTCTTTAATCTTCTTCTGTTTCCAGAACAGGAGTTTCTCCCATAATGCTGCCATATGCAATACCATATTTTTCATTCACAAAGGTTTTGAATTCTTCATCTTCTAACAGACCTGACCAGAATTCGGCGGTCAGTGTATCTGCCATGCGGTGTTTATCTCCGACTTCACCAGTCTTGCGGTTGACTTTTGCATACCAACCATTTGATGGTTTGGTAACGAATCCACCTTCAAGTGCCACATCGAGCAGACCGGAGTATTTCTCGATACCACCTTCAAACGAAACCGAGATAGGAATCTTGGACTTCTCACGGACATAACGCGACTTCTCGACATTGATGATGAAGTTGTATCCAGTAATCTCGGTGCCTTCTTTCTGTTGCTGGCGACCCAAGATGTAGATGTTATCGGCAGAGTAGTAAGAACCTGTACCGCCACCAACGATGTCTTTAGGAAACATACCGATTTCTTTGTAGGTGTGATTGACAACCACCATAGGAATATCTTTCAGGTTCAGGTGAGGCGTGACCATACGGAACAGGGACTTGACCTGCTTTGCGCGGGACATATCTGCAACCGATTTACCATCGAGCGCATCTTGGACTTCTTTAATAGAAGCAAGATTACCGATGGAGTCCAGAATGATAATCAGTTTATCACCTCGTTGGACTTCTTGGAGTTGTTGCATGATATCAAACTTCAACTGTTCGATATCGGTCAATGGCGTATGCATTACTCGGTCCATGTCAATGCCAAAGGTTTCAAAGTACTTGATTGGAGTACCAAACTCTGAATCATAGAACAACAGAGCCGCTTCGGGATATTTGTCCATGTATGCCTTAGCCATCAACAGACTGAACGCAGTCTTGAAGTGCTTAGACGGACCAGCCCACATTGTAAGTCCTGGTGTCAGACCACCATCGAGAGAGCCCGATAGTGCCACATTCACCATAGGAACAGCTGTTGTTACCATATCTTTTTCATTGAAGAACTTTGAGCGCGACAGCATTGCCGACTCTTTGATTGTGCTGTTCTTCTTCAATTTATCCATCAAACTCATATTATTACCTCTTGTATTTGTATGTGTAGGATTGGCATACATATGCATACCCATCTTGTATTCTGGTTCATCGTCAACAAACATTACCATTAGAAGAACCTGTCCAAACTGTTAACCTTTTCTGCCTGCCAGCCAATACAATCGAGAATAGCAGTTACCGGTTCTAGGAATGTTTTCTCGAATTGCATATCGTAGTCCACATACTTATGAAGGCCGAATTCCGATGGCAGTCGGGTCGGGTATGAAATCACGGAATCTTTGATTGGATTCGGTGTCTTCAAGTAGCAGAACTTCAATTTCTCACCCTCTTTGATTTTCGGGTACTTTTTGCCAAGACCTTTCTGCTCAATCTGGTGATTGTAGTGAATGGCGCCCTTGACATGAATCGGTGTGCCTTTCTTATAGAGCATCACAGGGTCGGAATATTCTTTCAGACCATTGACACTTCGAGGAAAGGATACTTCTTCTGGATCCAAATTGCGGAAATCTTCGCGGAAGTTTCTGATGAATTCTTGGACTTCTGCCTCGTTTCGGGAAACAATTAGACCAATCAACTCTTTCATTTTCACACGAACCGCCTGAGGTGTCGAAGACTTGACCATTTCAAGACCCATGACTTTCAGGTGAGGTTCAGCATACTGCACGCCTTCATTATTGTGGACATTCAGGATGTACCGCTTCTTGGCAGTCCAGATACCTTTGTCTGCCAGTGCTTCACGCTTCATTTGCATCTTCTGTTGATATGCGCGAACATATGTTGCCAATTCTTGGAACGATTGGTCAATGAACACCTGAATCTTCTGTTCACAGACTTTATCCATAAACTGGATGACCTTCTCTTTTGGCATCTTTTCTGCGGCATCACCATAGACAGCATTGACAAGTGGACCAAGGCGCAGATAAATCGAGTCAGTATCAGACGCAATAACATAGTCTTCACCAGTGGTCTTGAGCAAGGTGTTCATGTATTCGTTTAGTTTGTTTTCAATCCAACGAATAGACAACTGGCCTGCCAGAGTTACCGCAAGTGCTTGTCGCAGGTCATAGAAACGGAAGTACTGTGAACCGAGAGCACCATAAGACGAGTTGAGCGATACTTTCTTGGCCAATTGCAGGTTATTGAATCGCGCAACCTTCTTGGACAATTCGTACTTTGCCTGTGGATCCTTTTCGTTCTCGTATTCCTGTTCGGCCGCCAGCATCATCTTCTTGAACTTCTTGCGGTCATTGTACATTTCTTCGAGCATGGTCGGCAGGAATCCTGCCTTTGTGGTATCAAAGAACTGGCCATTTGGCGTCAATGTGACACCGGCCAGTTTGGACAAATCAACTTTCTTGTCCAGAAGTTTATCAACACTTACACCATCCATAATGACACGGCGCATTTCACCAGAATAGTCTTCTGGTTCAATCAGTGTTTCAGGGCTGATGTTGTATTGCATAATCAGGTGTGGATATAGACTGTTCAAGTCGAATGAAGCAACCCAGTTATGCATACCCACCTGTGGCACCTTGACATAGGCACCTTCGAAAGCCGATTCTTTGTCCTGAATCTCTTTTGGCGGAACCACAATCTTGCGCTCAATCAAGTAATTGAAAATCAGGGCATCCCACATACGAGTCTGGGCGAACACATCATTGTAATTACACTTGGTGTCATACGCAAGGGTCAATGCCAATTCAATCAGTTTAAGTTTGTCTTCCAGTTTCAGAATCAAATTAACGTCTTGAATGTTGTACTCGATGAACTTCTGAAAGTCCAGACGATACAACTGGTGCAGACTTTCGAATTCGGCATACGACAGTTTCTTCTCTTTCAATTCAACCGAAGCAATATGGTCAAGACGATAAGACTCTTGTGACTTACCATTCGGCGCGTACCAGCGGTACAACTCGATATAGTCCAGTGTCGAAACACCGGTGATTTCATATTCGATTTGTTCCTTGCCGCGCATGGCAACGGTTCGCGTGGTCACACGGTTCCATGGTGACAGCTTCTTGGCCTCTTCTTCTCCGAGTACTTTGCTGATTCGATTGAACAGATACGGGATATCAAAGAACTTGATGTTCCAACCTGAAATGACATCAGGACAATCCGCCTGCCAGTCAGACAGGAAGGTTCTCAGCAGGTCATATTCATCGGTGCAACGAATGTACTTTTCGGTGCCTTTGACTTGGTATTCGTGACAACCATATACAGTCGTATCACCTTTCAGACGGGTGACACAGATTGCTGTTACAGGTTCAGTCGCAAGATATGGACTTGGAAATCCATTTTCAGAACCGACCTCGATGTCAATGATGTCAATCGCAAGTTGGTCTTGGTCCCAGTCAACAACACCAGGAAATTCTTCCGCGATATACGAATACTCGAAACGGCTGTTGCCAAAGATTTTGAAGTTATCAACATCTGCATAGTTCTTGACGAACTCTTTTGCCTCTTTCATGTCAGTAAACTTAGTCGGCTCGAGTGTGTCACCTTGCAGGCTTGTCCATGCAGATGGTTTATTGGTCGCCAAGTAAAGGGTCGGCGAGTACTGGACTCGCATCCGTACTCGCCGACCATTTTTGACACCACGGTAAAGAATATTGTTACCGTAGGAGATTACATTGGTATAGAAGTTTTTAGTCATTCAAGCATTATAACACATTTATCGCACGGCGCCGGCAGAAACGATTTGAATTCCTGAAAATGCCTCGACATATTTGTTACGCAACTCGGTAGACGGGGTGTTGATAGTCAACACATCCGCACGGTTGATACGAATACCTGTATTGAATTCTTCCGCGAAATCAAGGAACGGAACGAATTGCATCATTGGTCCTTGTTGGGTTGGTTGAATTACGACCTGTACTGGTTCTTTGGCAGAAACGAAAGAATCATCCGTTTCATCCAAGTCACACAGAAGGGTATGGTTGGTTTTGAAAGTTAGCAATTTAATTGCCATGTTATCTCCTTAAATTTTAACGGCAGTGTCGGCGTCCAAGACACCGATGGTGACCCAGCGTTTCGGGAAAAGCATTTCCCGACCTTCGTAGTCTTTCATGTTTTGTGTTGGGTCTTGCATCCATCCCAGCACTTCAACTTGGTTATCGAAATCCCGCAGATACAAATCATAGCGTTCTGCGCGGGGCATTTTGTACTCAACAGCCAATCGCTTGGCCAACTCTTGTCTTTTCATTATCTAATCTCAATTTAGATTGATGTTCAGCAAATCACAGGAACTGTTCGAAGTCCGGTGCTTGCCAGCCTTCAGGTTTTAGAATCTTACCGTCTTCACGGCGACGAACCAGACCTGTAACTGGGTCGATTTTAATCAGGTTACTCTTGGCACCTTCGTCCCACGCCTCTTCGCAATCCCATCCGCGTGAGTGCATATAGCCAACAATAACCCAAATCATGTCGAAACACGCATCAAGGATTTCCGCATCATCGCGGGCCTCATATGCATTTTGAAACTCGTTGAATTCTTCGCCAATCAGGTTCTTATACAAACGACATTGTGAGTCATTCGCATCCATCTTGGTATCGGTTCTTTGGCCTGCGGCCAACATGAATCGCTTTACATCATGAAATACTTTATCCATTCAAGAGTTCCTTTTGTTTTTTTGCACTATTTTCTTCGCCTTGCCAAGTACGCACCCGCAAAT
>JACCDP010195404.1_pt1 | contig 15637 bp, 18 predicted proteins | sample 7445841 | NCBI WGS metagenome assembly JACCDP01 (sample SAMN15323441, study PRJNA562643) | freshwater metagenome | isolation source: river surface water | place: USA:Blue River Watershed | collected 2017-08-17 | reverse complement strand
TAACACAGTTTTTGAATGGTGTTTTTGGTGGTGGATTTACTGACTTAATAAAAGATTCAATAAACTGACTCATTTACAATTTGATTTGAAATCTATCCTTCATTTTTTGAAGTTTATCTTCGGGAACACCATGAACATTTTTATTCCCGTGTCTGTTTTCTACGATAACTGTATGAACTCTATAATTGTATCTTTCTGCCATTTTAAAATATTCATCCATTTCCCATTCTTCAGTAAATGTGTTTGCAACAACAATTCTTGATTTTTGTTGTCTCATCCTTTCTGAACATCTAAATTGACAATAGTTGTGAGCTTCTTTTAATTTTGTTGCATCAAAATGGTAAATTCCTTCTTTGGTTTCAAAGAAATCATCCGCCGATAAAACTTCGGGTTCCGCATTTGATGGTAATTGTAATATAATTTTTGCTAATGTTGTTTTACCTGAACCAGGTAATCCTCTTAATAAGATTAATTCGCCTTGATTTTCATTTACACTATCCATGAGAGAGATTTAAAGTTAAAAAATAGGGGTTAGAGATTTTCCAACCCCAAATTTCTTATTTTACAGCTTCACCAATTGGTTTTTCTGTACCACCTACTTCTTGAACAGGAGCAACACCACCTTCAACAGGTACTGATGTTGAATCCATTACAGGTACTACTGTTGAATCAACTGTAGTTACTGTTGAGTCAGTTGTTTCTGTTGTGGTTGACCCAGAACCACATGCTGTCAATGCTAACATAGCACCAAAAGCAAAAATAAATGTGTATTTTTTCATATAAAGTAAATATACGAAATTATCATTAGATTACAAAATTACAATAAAAAACCCCAACGAGTTGTCGGGGTTCAAGGTCTTTCGGTGGGTTCAACCCCACTTACTTATAAAAACGAAAAGGTTATCGACAAAGAGAACCTACAAGAATATAAATATATATAATTTTGAAAAAAAATAAAGTATTTATAAAAATTTTAATAAATCGTTAGCTAATTCTAAATGAGCCTCTTCACCATAGTGGAAATCACCAACATCTCCATTAGTTTCTTCTTTAACAGTTTTGTATTTTTTAAATGGTATTAATAGATTATAAAAACTATTTTCATATTCATCTTTGTGATGAGGTTCAACCCACGTCCAATGTAATATTTTACAATTCGGTTTTGATTCTTTTATGACTTTTATAAAATCACATAATTCATCAAAATATATTGTATTATTTGAACGATTTACAGTTATGTCCCATAAAGATTGTGTTGGTACATCTATTAAAGATTTCATATGTTCAACAACGGAAATTATAACATCATAAAAATCATTACGTTTAGATGCAATTCTAAATCTTATTATTTGAGTCCAACCAAATATTAAAATGTCACCATCTTTTATATTATGAATTTCTTTTATATAACTGTGGAAAATATCATAATTTGATGAACCACCACGAGAGCGGTCCATTAATTGGAGATTCATATTTTCACTAATAATATTTGAAAATATTTTAGGACAATAACCTTTATATGGTACATATGGGTGTTCGTTTATCACATCTTTGAATTGAACCGAGAAGGAATCACCGAACACCCATAATGATTTAATACTCATTAGATGATTTTTTTAGTTGATTGATGTATCAATAAACTATCATTTTTATATTTTATTGTAACAGTATCATTTTCAATTATGTTACCTTTTAATATTTCTTCACTTAAGAAATCTTCACAAAGATTTTGTATGATTCTTTTTAAAGGTCGAGCCCCATATTCTTCTTGTTTATTTAAATCATAAATTCGATTGATTACGGATTTATCAAAATTTATTTTGTAACCTTTATCTTTTAATCTCTTATTTAATTTCTCCATTTCAATGTTAATGATTTTCTTTAAAACATCTTCATTTAATGAATTGAATAAAATAATATCATCAATACGATTTAAAAATTCAGGATTAAATTGTTGTTTTAATGCCTTTTGAATCATTGTCTTTCTAACTTCAGCCTTTTGGTTTTCACTTGATGATGTTGAGAATCCAACTCCTCCACCTAATTCGGAAACTCTTTTAGCTCCAACGTTAGACGTCATAATAACAATAGTATTTGTAAAATTAATTTTTCTACCAAAGGAATCGGTTAAATGACCTTCATCTAATATTTGTAATAAGATATTGAAGACATCTTTATGTGCCTTTTCAATTTCATCAAATAAAATCACAGAGAATGGATTGTTTTTAACTTTTTCAGTTAATTGTCCTCCTTCGTCATAACCAACATATCCTGGAGGTGAACCAATTAATTTGGAAACGTTATGTTTTTCCATGTATTCACTCATATCGACTCTTATAATTTTATCTGGATCACCAAATAATATTTCTGCAATTGATTTTGCTAAGAATGTTTTACCTACACCGGTTGAACCTATGAATATGAATGAACCAATTGGTTTATTAGCATCTTTAATACCAACTCTATTTCTTCTAATTGATTTTGAAATTGTAGAAATTGCATCATCTTGACCAATAACTTTAGATGATAAAATTTCTTCTAACTTCAATAATTTTTGTGTTTCTTTAGAATCTAATTTAGTAATTGGGACGCCGGTCATGTCAGAAATAATTTCATAAACATCATCTATTGATATTGGTGTCTTATTATTCTTTTGTTTGTCGGACCATTTATTTTTCTCATCTTCTAACTTAGTAAAAAGTTTTTTCTCTTCATCTCTTAACTTTGCTGCCTGTTCATAGTTTTGAGTTTTAACAACTTGAACTTTTCTTTCTTTTACTAAATCTATTTCTTTTTTTAATTTCTCAATAATCTCAGGAATTTTAGATGAAACCCTTTTTTCAGAACCTAATTCATCTAAAACATCAATTGCCTTATCGGGAAATTGTCTATCTGTTATGTAACGATAAGAAAGTTTTACAATTGTCTCTAATACACCCTCTTCATATTCAACTTTATGAAATCCTTCATATGAATCACGTAGATTTTTTAATATTTCGATTGTTTCATCTACTGTTGGTTCTTTCAATATTACTTTTTGAAAACGTCTTACTAATGCAGCATCTTTCTCTATGTGTTTTTTAAATTCATCGAAAGTGGTCGCACCTATACATTGCATTTCACCTCTTGCTAATGCAGGTTTTAAAATGTTAGCGGCATCCATTGCACCACTCGCATTACCCGCACCAACCATTGTATGTAATTCATCAATGAAGACAATAACATTAGGTGATTCATGTAATTCGTTTATTATTGCCTTAATCCTTTCCTCAAATTGACCTCTATATTTTGTACCAGCAACAAGAGAAGTTAAATCCAAGGCAACTAATCTTTTATCTAATAAGTTAGGTGGACAATCTCCTGTATAAATCATAATTGCAAGTTTTTCAACTAACGCTGATTTACCAACACCCGCTTCACCAACAATAACCGCATTGTTTTTCTTTTTACGGGAAAGAATCTGAGCAATTCTTTTCACTTCTTTATCTCTACCAACAATAGGATCAATTTTTCCTTCTTCCGCTAACTTTATTAAGTCACGTGAGAAATTGTCTAAAATTGGTGTTGTAGAACCTTTACGTACTTTTTTTGGGTTAATTGATGGTCCTTCTTCAAAATAATCTACTGACATATGTTATAAGTTTAGTTTACTACACAAACATAACACAAATTATTCTAAAAAACAAAAAATGTCAAATTGACTTTTCATATTAAAAAAATATGTCATAATGTCTAAAAATTACAAATGGCAAATAATTTGTTATTATCATATAAAAAAAATTATTTATTATGATTACATTATTTAAAGACCCATTTTTTAGAGGATTTGATACTAAGGGATTTTTATCAACTCCTGAAACTAACATTGAAAAAACTGAAACCGAATATAAGGTTTCAATAAGTGTCCCTGGATTGACAAAAGATGATTTGAAAATAATGACCAAAGAAGGAATTTTAAAAATTTCTTACGAAAAACAAGAAGGTGAAAATGGTAATTATTTTGTAGGTTCTTTTGTTAAATCATATAACATACCTGACGATGTAAAAGAAAAGGATATTGTTGGTAAAGTTGAGAATGGGGTACTAACTCTTTTATTACCAATAGATAAGAAAAAAACATTAGAAAGATTAATTTCATTGAATTAAAAAAATGATTATAAAATTTTTTTTATCGATAATTTTGTGTAAATTGTAATATAAAATTTATACACCATGTCAATTAAAAATGAAAAAATCAATGGTAAGATGATTTATACTTCGATTAAATCAACTAGCCTAAAGTCAGCATCTTATGACACATTAAATGAAAATTTAAGAGTATTGTTTAACAATGGTACCGCTTATGAGTACAAAAAAGTACCATCAACAACATTTACCAAATTTAGATTAGCCAAATCACAAGGTAAATTCTTTAACGAAAATATCTCAAAGAGTTTTACATTTAAGAAAGTTAAAAGTATCTAAGTAATTTTAAACCCCTCTAAATGAGGGGTTTATTTTTTGATATTTATTATCTATAATCTATAAAACACATATTATGGGTATAATATCAGAAAAGATTGAAGGTAAGACAATTAACATTACCATACAATCGTCTAATCTAAAAAATGCTTCATACAATACAGAAACGGAGGATTTAACCGTTACTTTCAATAACGGCAGTATTTATGTATACAATAAAGTACCTTGGACAAAGTTTACTAAATTTAGAATGGCCGAATCTCAAGGGAAGTTTTTTAACGAAAACATTGCTAAATCACATAAGTATCAAAAAGTATCATGAATTTATTTGAGGAACTAATTGAAGATAAAGAACTTGATAAAAAAATAATTAAGTCGTTTAAATCAAAGGATGGTTTAAGTGATAATATCTTTGATTTGATTAAAAATGAATATAAAATGCGTGACGACGTAAGAAAAAAACTTATTGAAGTGTCTAACGATTTTATTGATACATTTGGTGTTGAATTCTTCATTCACGATATTGTTTTAACTGGGTCATTATCAAATTATAATTGGTCTCAATTTTCGGATGTTGATTTACATATTTTAATTGATTTTGAAGAATCTGAATATCCTTATGATTTAATTAAGGAATTTTTTGATGCAAAGAAAAACGTGTGGAATAATAAACGAGATGTTAAGATTAAAGGGTTTGATGTTGAAGTTTATGTACAAGATGTAAACGAAGAACATATATCTTCGGGTGTTTATTCAATTTTACACGATAAATGGGTGATTGAACCGAAAAAAGAAAATCCTAATATTGACGATCGAAAAATATTAGAAAAAGGAGAAGAATATGCTAAAAAAATAGATAAACTAATCCAACATAGTAATAAAAGTGACATTTTAAAAGAAATCGATACACTCAGAAAGAAGATAAAAGAGTTTAGACAATGTGGTCTTGAATCTGGTGGAGAGTACTCTTATGAAAATTTAACATTCAAATTACTTCGTAGAAACGGTTATATTGAGAAATTATTAAAACTAAAAACAGGTGTTATTGACAAAAAATTGTCTATAACACAATAATTAGACCTATTTTTTTCTATATATCTATGTATTTATAGGATAAGAATAAGTATATCTTAACAATTTATTAAAAATGGGAGATTTAAAACCACTTGGTAGTGAAAAATTAAACGGGGATGACAAATTAAAAAGAATCCTTGAATTAACATACTACAAAAACAACAATAAAAGTTCATCATCATCTAAACCTGAGTTGGTTAAAGAATCAACAACAGGTGGTGTATATGGTATCGTTAAAGAAAAAGACGGTTACTATGTAAAGAGAGGATTGAACGAATCTTCACTTGATTACATCGGTGGAATGTTTATGAAGAATAAAAATAAATTTTCTTCATATGCTGAAGCTTTAAAAAGAATGGAATTATTGAGAGGACAGGAAGAATTACAAGAAGCCACAAAATATGTTTTAAAACAAAACAAACCTCAACAGGAAGCTCCAATGGCTGAACCTTCTATGGATATGCCACCAGCACCTGAGGCAGATGCGATGGGTGATGTTCCACCTGCAGAACCAACTGCAGAAGTTCCAGCTGAAGAGCCAGGAATGGAAACACCACCTGTAGATGGTGAAGAAGGTGGTAAGAGATCATCTTACATGTCTGAAGCTCAAAAATATGCAGGTAAATTAGGTCAAGAATTGAGAGATTTACATGACCAAATGGAAAGTGATGATATCAAATACATTTTGAACATGATTATTTCTGCGGTTGATTTAGATAAATTGGATGACGAAGATATCGAAGAAATCGGTAAGAAGTTTGAAAGAGAAGAAGAAGTAGGTGGTGAAGAACCAACAGCTGAAGTTCCTGCTGAAGAGCCGGCAGCAGAACCTACACCTGAAGAAGTTGCTGAGTACGACTCAATGGCTGCTTTAGATGAGTTCATTAATACACCAGTTGAAACTGATGAGATTGATTTATCAAAATATGCAATTAAAGAAGAAGGAGACGAAGATATTAAAGAATTAGATTTGGACGAGATTAAAAAAGAAATCAACAACAGTATCAACAGTACCTTACACAAATACTTTAAGTAAAATGCATCTTATCTATGTCAATGAAATCGGTTCAGATTATAAGGGTCAAAAGCAATATGAGTTTATATTCAGTGAATCCTTTGAAATTGATATGGGAGATTGGTTCCAAATACCAGCATCAGCAACAGAAAGAAGTAAATCTCCTGACATAGAATATGTTAATTTAGTAGGTTTATTAAAAAATACAGATTTAAAATTAGAATTGATTCAAAACTCCGATTATTTCGGAGTTATTGATGCTGTAGATGGTGTAATTTCAATGGCATGGGAAAAATTTGATTTTGATAATGAATTCGAAAGATTAACATTCAAATTTGGTGAATCTGTTGAATCAGTGAATAAAAAATTGAAACAAAGGGGTTATATATTACTAAACGAAGAAATAAAAATCGAACAATAATGAAAAGAAATGAAATTGTTGAGAAATTAATTAAAGAAGGTTTCTCTGAAAAAACATTGGTAAAATTCACCGATAAACAACTGAATGATTTATCAGAAAGAATATTAAGCGAACAATCTGCAAATGTAGGTAAAGGTTCAGTTGTAATGAGAAAAGCAACTTCAAATCCTGCTGAGGTTAAAAAAATGACAGACCAAGGCCTTAATGTTGAATTAAGAGAAAAGGAATTGGTGGGTAAACAAAAAAATATTGATGCTAACAAAAACGGTAAAATTGATGCTGAAGATTTCAAGATGTTATTAAAAAAGAAGAAAAAAGAAGAAACAAATGAGGAAAGTGAAGTTGATGAATCTTTACACGGTATTATGTTAGGTGCAACTAAAGAGAAATTAAAAAAACAATTAGGTAGAGACCCTGAGGACCATGAAATGGATAGGGCTATTAATAAATTTGTGAGTGATTGGAAAAAAGACATTGAATCTAAAAAGGAAAAAGATAAGAAATCAGATAAAAAGAAAAAATGTTCTGATTGTGGTGAAGATGTAAAAGATTGTAAATGTGACCACAGTCACATGGACGAATCTAAAAAAGAAATAAAAAATTGGGTAAAAAATTTGGTTGAAAACAAAGAATTCCATAGTTTTACATCAAAGAATGAAATTATGGAATTAATTGAAACTAAAATGACTGAAACACATATGGGTGTAGAACATGGACCTAAGGTAAAAAAAGGTCACAATGGTGTTCCTGAGTTTATGAGTTATGATGCAATAGTGACTGCAGCAGAACCAAAAACTGAACCAGCAACAAAACCAGCACCTACTAAAGAACCAGGTACAAAAACACCACCAAAGAAGGACCCAAGAAAAACTCCGTTTCAACCTGGACCAGGTCCAAACCCTAAACCAAAGGCGTTAAAAGAAACAAAGTAATGAAATTTACAAAAGGGAAACTTATATCTATCATCAAAGAAAATTTAACAGAAATGCCAATGGATTTCGACACCCAAGATAGACCTGACCAAGGTTTGCAAGATAAACTTGCTGCGGGTGAAACACCACTAAAAAAAGTCCCATTACCTAAAACAGGAGATGAACCAAACAAAAACTTCCAAGAGTTATTAGCATCTGAAAGATATAAAGAGGTTGTTCAAAGAGTTAGACAATATACTGGTGACCAAACACCATTAAGAGGACAACAAGGTGTTATGCCTTTAGTTCAAACAATGATGCAAGCTCACAATAATATTGTTAGAACTGAAAATAATCACAGAGAACAATTAGAAAATTTAGCAATTGAACTTGTTAAAAAAGAAATGGGTTTATCTGATGATGATTTTATTTTCGATGCAAAAATCGTTGGTATGGGAGAAATTGATACCGATGATTTCAATAGAGAAGAACCAGGTGAACAACAACCACAAATGGATGAGGTTGATGTTGAAATGGATTTATATAATGATTTACAAACATTAGATTTAGAAAAGGCTAAAAGAAGATTGATTAACACTATGGTACAAGGTGCTTCTAAGAAAGGTCACTACATGTATCATATGGTTGCTGATAGAGTTAGAGAAATAACAGGTTCAGATGCGTTGATTAATCAATACGGAGTTTTAATGTCAGTAAACGACACATTATATTGGCAGTTGAGTGATGATATGATGCAGGCTATGATGGGTGGAGGTGGAGGAGAACCTCAAGTTGGTGGTAAAGAATCTGTTGATAGACAAACTGAACCCCCTACGATTCATGCAAGGGCGGTTAATTTCCCAATTTTAATTCATGAGTTAATTAAAGGTGTAATGGAAGTTGTGGCTATTCAAGGAAGACCAAAAGATGAAGAAGGTAATGAATTACCATTTGAAGATATTGAAGGTTCAGAAGATACACTAGAAAAAGAAATGTGGGACTTACGTTTAGGACCTGCAATTTGGAATAGAGTTAGAAATCAATTCCCTGAAGAAACTTTAGTTGATGAAGACAAATATAGATTACAATTAATTTTATTTGCTCACATTATACAAAAACCAGCTAAAGAGTTTTTAGTATTGATGAAAGAAGTTCTATCTAATTCAGAACAAGGAAAAAGATTATTATCTCTTTTGTATAGAGCAATACAAGAAGAAATACAAGATTTTGACTATACTGAAACAATGAATCAATTTGATAAAGAATTGGATGACATTAGTGATGAAACGGATGACGATGACTTAGACGATTTCTTAGGAAGTTTAGGTATTAGTAGACCTAAAGACGAATAAATTGATAAGGGGGTTTTTAACTCCCTTTTTTTATATTTATATATATGAATAGTAGAGCTGAACAGTTATTGGAGTATGCTAGAATTATGAAAGATACTCCATATGCACTTAAAACTTATTTACAGACATACGATAATACACAAAAAAAATATGTTCCGTTAGAGTTATTTCCAGACCAAGAACAACTTATATTGGATTATGACAAGTACAATGAGAACATAACGAGAAAATATAGACAGGCCGGTGTTTCTACAGTAACATCTGCGTGGATTTCAAAAAAATTACAAATTGCAAAACCTGAAAATCCTGAAAGAGTGTTGGTTATTGCAAACAAAAGAGATACTGCAATTGAGATGGCGAATAAAATACGTCATTTCCTTGAACAATGGCCTGAATGGATGAATGTTGGATTTTCACCAGATAAAAACTCTGAGAGTAGATTTAGATTAAATAATGGTTGTGAAGTTAAGGCGGTTGCAACGTCAGCTGACGCCCTTCGTGGTTATACACCAACAATACTTGTATTTGACGAAGCGGCTTATATTGAGGCGGGAGAAGATTTTTGGGCGGCATCTATGGCCTCTTTATCTACGGGTGGTAAGATTATATTAATTTCTACACCAAATGGATATGACCCAATTTATTACGGAGTGTATGACCAAGCAATACGTAAGATGAATGATTTTCATATTACCGATTTACGTTGGTTTAAAGACCCTCGTTATACTAAAGATTTACGTTGGGTAAAATGTAAAGACATATGTCATTATATGTTAAACAGAGAACAATATGATGATAATGAGGTTGTTCTCTATGATTTTGACATTACCAAATATACCGAATTAGAAGAACAAGGTTATAAACCATTCTCAAGTTGGTTTGAATCGATGTCTAAAAAATTCAAATACGATAGACGTAAGATTGCGCAGGAATTGGAATGTGATTTCTTAGGTTCAGGTGATGGTGTAATTCCAGGTGATATTCAAGAGAATATTGCTAAGAATATGATACGTCAACCGATTGAAAAATACATGCAAGGTACTTTTTGGCAATGGAAAGAACCAATTCAAGGACATCGTTATATTATGGGTGTAGATGTGAGTAGGGGTGATAGTGAAGATTTTTCATCAATTAGTATTGTTGATTTTGATGAAAGAGAACAAGTTGCAGAATATGTAGGTAAAATACCACCAGATGATTTAGCATCTGTCGCGTATAAATGGGGTGTACTTTATAATGCTTTCATTGTGATTGATATAACAGGAGGTATGGGTATTGCAACATCAAGAAAGTTACAAGAGATGAATTATAAAAATCTCTATATTGATGGAATCAATACACAAAATATATGGGAATACAACAAAAAGGCGATGGAAAAAATTCCCGGTATTAATTTTAACAATAAGAGAACCCAAATCATTGCGGCATTTGAAGAACAACTAAGAAAAGGGTTTGGTGTTAGGTCTAGTAGATTATTAAATGAATTAAACACTTTTGTTTATATAAATGGTCGACCTGACCATATGAAAGGTTCTCATGATGATGCAATTATGGGACTATCGATGGCTTTATATGCTGCTGATATGTGTTTCAATCAATTACAAAAACATGAAAATGCAAACAAAGCAATGTTGGAGTCGTGGACTATGAGTGAAAGAACGTATGAACCAAATAAATCATTCTATTCATATGGAACCGCTTTTGACCAAATCGGTTCCATGGGTATTGATAATATGAGTCGTAATCCACACTCAAACGGACAAATGAATGTAAATAAAGACACATATAGAGAACATTCTTGGTTATTTGGTGGTCGTAGATAACCTTTCTAATTTGAAGTTTTTAGTTTATATTGTAAAGAAAAGTATTTATATACAATGGCAAATCAAAATTTAACTGTCTTTCAGAAATTAACTAAGATGTTCGGTTTTCCTGGTCAAGTAAAACAGGAGAATACCCCTTCATTTAATTTTAATAAAGACGAATTATTAAAAACCGATAGTAGAGAAGATTATGAAAAGGCAATGTTGCAAGCACAACAAAGTCAATATGTTGCCGATAAATGGGCAAAATTAGACCAATCTCTATATAATCAATCAGTTTATTATGAACCAAATAGGTTAGCTGCATATTATGATTATGAATCTATGGAGTTCACTCCTGAAATATCTGCAGCATTAGACATCTATGCAGAAGAATCTACAACAATGTCTGAGAAGGGTGAAATATTAACAATATATTCTGAATCAGATAGAATAAAAAGTATATTAGAAGATTTATTTAATAATAAATTAGATATTAACACTAACTTACAAATGTGGGCTAGAGGTGTTTGTAAGTATGGTGATGATTTTGTTTATTTAAAATTAGACCCCGAAAAAGGTATTGTTGGTTGTCAACAATTACCTAATATTGAAATAGAAAGATTAGAAGGTGCTGCTGCTAGAAATAATGGTCAAGTGGTTGATTCAAAAATGCCAAGTAGAGAATTAAGATTTACTTGGAAAAATAAAGACATGGAATTCCAAGCGTGGGAAATAGCACACTTTAGATTATTAGGAGACGATAGAAAATTACCATATGGTACTTCTATGTTAGATAAGATTAGAAGAATTTGGAAACAACTTTTACTTGCTGAAGATGCTATGTTAATTTACAGAACATCGAGAGCACCTGAAAGACGTGTATTCAAAATATTTGTAGGTAATATGGATGATAAGGATATTGAACCTTATGTACAACGTGTTGCTAACAAATTTAAAAGAGACCAAATTCAAAATCCACAAAATGGTCAAGTTGATATGAGATATAATCAAATGGCAGTTGACCAAGATTATTTCATACCAGTTCGTGACCCATCACAAACTAATCCAATTGAAACTTTACCGGGAGCTCAAAACTTAGGTGAAATTGCTGACATTGAATATATTCAAAAGAAATTATTGGCTGCTTTACGTATTCCAAAGGCATTCTTAGGATTTGAAGAAGTTGTTGGTGAAGGTAAGAGTTTAGCGATGATGGATATTCGTTTCGCAAGAACTATTAATAGAATACAAAAATCACTAATACAGGAATTAAATAAAATTGCTCTTATTCATTTATACCTTTTAGGTATGGAAGACGAGTTAAACAATTTTACATTATCTCTAACTAATCCATCCGCACAATCTGATTTATTAAAGATTGAACAATGGAAAGAAAAAATTACATTGTACAAAGATGCAACATCTGATCAATCTCAAATGGGTATCTTACCGGTATCACACACATGGGCTAAGAAAAACATTCTTGGTATGAGTGAGAGTGAAGTATTATTAGATTTACAACAACAACGTTTAGAACGTGCATTAGGATTTGAATTAACCAATACACAAAATGTTATTAAACGTTCAGGTGTATTCGATGAAGTTGACAAGAAATACGGAATACCTGAAGAAGAAAGAGAAAAGGCTATGGAAGCTGCTGCGGCTGAAGGTGGAGGTGATGTGGGAGGAATGGATTTGGGTGGGGGTTCACCACCGGCACCACCAACAAGTGGAGGAGAACCATTGAGTGAATCTACTAAATCTAAAAAATCAAAAATATTAGGTATGTTAGGAGAAGAAAAAGTTGATTTCAACGACTTGTTTGATATGGATAAAGCTCAACGTAATATTTATGAAATAGAAAATAAATTAAACGATATTTTAAACGATTAAAAATGAATAAATTTGGTGTACTAAAAAATAAAATGTTAACTAAACTTACAGATTCTTATACTAAAGAAAATAAAAGTGAAGTTAAAGAAATTTTATCATTAATAAAAGAGAATAAAGATTTTAAAGAAATGTACTTGTTTTATGAGGAAATTGAAAACAAATACATCGAAGATAAAGAAACAGCTAAACTATATGTTGAAGGTTTGAGTACATTATTTAACAGTAGAGAAAACGAATTAAAATTATTTTGTGAATCTTTAGATAAAAAATTGGGTGATGTTGAAATCGTAACAAATCAACTATATGAATCATTAGATCAATTAACAGAGAAGGATTCATTATCAAATATCGAAAAGAAAGTAATTGCTAAAAAGAAATTAGTTGAACATTTAACAACTAAAAAAGAAACAAATGTAGTAAATGAATCTACGGTTATAAAAAACGAGAACTTATTACATGCAGTGTTGGCAAATAATTTCAATGTTTTATATTCAAATACATTAAACGAAGAACAACAAAATCAATTAAAAAATATTCTTTCAATTTCATACGAAGATTTAACTAAACAAACTGAAGAATTAAAAGAATCTATTTTAAATCAAGTAGGTACAATTTTAAGTGAATCTGATGATGTGGATTTAAAATCTAAATTAAATAATGTAAAAGATGAGGTATCACAATTAAAACCCTCAAGATATAATTACTACAGATTAGTAGAATTAAAAAATGGTCTTAATTAAGACCATTTTTTATTTGTTGAACATAAATTGCTTTTAAACGTTCAGTTCTTTTCTTTACTGAAGGTTTAACAAATTCTTGTCTTTCCCTCAATTTTTGAATCTGTTTCGTTTTTTGAACTTTTTGTTTGTAAGTTCTCAATGCAGATTCGATGCTTTTTTCGTTGTTTAAATCTATTATAATCATATTATATAAGTATTTGGTAAATATATTAAAAATTTTTTGGAATTATAATATATTTTATGTATTTTTTTATTAACACCATAAAATGTTAATAACATGTTAAATTAATGAAAACAGGAAAGTATATCCCTTTGGGATCTTACGATGAGGTAAAAATCGGGTATGGTACCGTAGATTTTAAAAATCTTAAAACCATTTATTTAAAATTTAATTCTTGGTTACAACCAGAAAATGAAACTGACGATTTTGATTTTATTATTCACAAATCAAGACGTAAGATAAAAGAGATTATCTATAATTTAAAAAACCCACTTTTTAAAGAAGTATGTATTGTTGATTTGGATATCCGAACTAAGGGTATTAAAATGGAAAAGAGGTCTTTTATGAATTTAGAGATAACCTTATATGTCGACAAACAATTTGATGTCAAGTCAAAAGACGTTAAAAATAACATAAAAGATATATTGATGAATGTTATAGATAACGGTTTAATTGATAAAAAACTATTCAATTTTTATAAATCAAAAAAATAATTGGGATATTGATGTATTTATAGTAATAAAATCTATAAATGAAGATATTAGGACCTAAAGATACTGGACACGGTATTTTAATTGAGTACGATGCTGGTCATATTTCACCAGAAGAAAACAAACAAATTATTAGAGAAGCTAAAGAAATGGATTTTTCACAAGATTTAATTCTTTACGCTGTTTTACAAAAATACGACACTCCAAATAAGAACGGTAGAATCTACCCTGAAGTTCTATTAAAGAGAGAAAACGAAAAATATCAAACACTTATAAAAAAGGGAGGAGCATTAAATGAATTAAACCACCCTTCTTCTTCACTTATCGATTTAGATAGAGTTTCTCACTCAATTCTCGAAACATGGTGGGACGGTAAAATCCTTATGGGTAAAATTAAATTATTCACCTCTCCAGGTTGGAAGAAGATGGGTATTGTTTCTACAAAAGGAGACCAAGCTGCGATGTTAATAATGAATGGTGCTACATTGGGTATCTCATCTCGTGGTGTTGGGTCATTAAAAAATATAAAAGGTCAAAATATCGTACAAGATGATTTTGAATTGGTTTGTTTCGATTTAGTTTCATCACCATCAACACCAGGTGCTTATGTTTTTTCAGATCCATCAGAAAGAGAACAGTATCAAGAATCAGAAGAAAAGAAACCTACATTAGACGATAGAATGATGAAATTAATGGGGGGTTTAGATAAATTTTTATCCAAATAATAAATTTATAAGGGCTGGAATATTAAAAAACCGAGTTTTTGTTAAATCTCGTGTATTTATATATAATAAAAACAATAAATTTTCACAATGACTGAAAAATCTATTTTAGAACAAGCGTTACTTCAAGTACAGAATCTTGAAGAAGCAGTAAAGCAAAATGCAAAAGGTATACTTGCTTCAACTATGAAGGAAGAACTTAAGGACTTGCTTAAAGAATCATTGGAAGAAGAGGAGAAAGTTGAAGAAGAAACTGAAGTTTCTGAACAACCAACTTCTGACGAAGAGGACACAGATGATATGTCAGACGACGAAGCAGAAGCAGATGATGCCGAAGCTGATGATGCTGAAAATATGGACGACCTCGATAACGAACCAAGTAAAGACATTGAATCATTAGATTCTGAAGTTGGTGGTGATGACGAAATGGGTGATGAAGAATCTATGGATTCTGAAGATTCATTAGAATTACCTTCTGACGACATGGGTATGGATGATGAAGACGTTATGGACATGACAGGTGCTTCTGATG
>JACCDP011113447.1_pt1 | contig 15639 bp, 30 predicted proteins | sample 7445841 | NCBI WGS metagenome assembly JACCDP01 (sample SAMN15323441, study PRJNA562643) | freshwater metagenome | isolation source: river surface water | place: USA:Blue River Watershed | collected 2017-08-17 | reverse complement strand
TAGCTATTGTTCGGTATGCTAAAGTCAATTCTGCTAAGGCAGATTTGGTTGAGCTTGAGGACGTAGACGACAAGTCAAAATTCACCATTCGCGGCAAAGAATTGCTTGATACTTTGCGATCTGCCAGCAATTTCGAAAAAACAGAGAAAGTCACATTGACAAAGGCAGCAGAAATTGTATCATCCGCTTTTAATACTCCAATGACAGTTTGCTTTACAAAGCAGGACGGTTCTGAAAGAGTGATGGTTTGTCGACTGCTTTCTACTGAGACACTGCTTGGTAGAAGTCATGTTGACGACTTGGAAATTCAGGAGAACCATCGACTGCGTCAGGTTGACCACAGAACAATTAAATGGGCAGTCGTGAATGGTATTAAGTATGTGGTGAAGTAGTGAAGTATTTCATTTCAGACTTACATATGGATAGCGAGAAAGTCGTCAGATATAGAACTGACGCCTTTCTTTCTATTAAAGAATGGGCAGTTTTGTATCAAGGGATTACCTCAAAAGTAGGACCAGATGACATTCTGTACATTCTCGGAGATTTCGCTGAAAAGCCAGAACAGTATCGACAATATATGCCGAAAAATGTTTTCCTCATAAAAGGGAACCATGATCCTTCGGTTTCTGCTTGTCGTAAAGTTTTTGGCAAAAATAAGGTATTTGACACGAAGATGATCAAGATCAAAGATCAAGATGTCTTTTTGTCTCATTATCCACATCTTGCTTGGCCTAAATCACATTATGGAAGTCTCCATCTTTATGGGCATGTCCATGACAAGAGAACAAAATTTTGGGATGGCATTCCAGAACTTGAGCCAAGAAGATCATTGGATGTTTCTCCTGAGTCTTACCGAAGAATTTTTGGTTCTTTTGGCATCTTTTCTGAAGATGATGTTTTGAATCTTCTCTGTACTAAATCTGGGCACGACAGTGTCCAGTGGTACATTGACAACTTTGGGAGGTTTCAGGAATGATCAGCGTAATCGGTGATTGTCATGGGCACACAGATGTGTATCTAAGCATTGCTCAAAACAGCGACTATAGTCTCCAGCTTGGAGATTTTGGCTTTCTTGGAAGCTTTAATAAGCTGGCTTATAGTGGTCTAGATCCAAATAAGCACAAGGTTCTACTCGGCAACCACGATGACTACGACAACGCCTTTAATGTTCCTCATGTTCTTGGGAATTTTGGGACTGTCGGCCTTGATGGTAGAGATATCTTCTACATTCGTGGTGGTATTTCTATTGATAGGGTCTACAGAATCGGTGATGAACTTAATGGGTCTCGTAAGAGTTACTGGAGTCAGGAAGAGCTGAACTTTGATCAGATGCTAGAATGCATGGAAATGTACCGTCAGGTAAAGCCAGACATTGTGGTTTCACATGTTCCATGTGCTACCGCAAGTGCCCACATCCTTGGAAACAAGACAAGTGACATTCTGCAAAAGTTTAAGTTCCATAAAGGGTTTAAGGAAAATACTCAACTTCTTGGAGATCAACTGCTTAAAATCCATAAGCCCAAAATTTGGCTTTCTGGGCATATGCACTCTTCCAAAGATATTACTATTGATGGAACGAGATTTGTAGGTCTTGACGAACTTGAAGTATTTATGCTGTAGGATACTTATGAAACTAATCGTAGCGACAGACGATTCAAATGGAATAGGTCTTAACGGCACTATTCCTTGGAAGAACTCGATTGATATGAAGTGGTTCAAATTCATGACTAGCAGTGCTTGGGTAGTCATGGGTAGAAAAACTCATGAATCATTAGGAAGAGCGTTACCTAATAGAATCAATTTTGTTCTTTCGTCGAAAGGTCTTAGCTACGATGGTTTCATGAAACTCTACAACCACGAAGTGGTTAAACCTGAAGTTTTTATTATCGGTGGAAGCGAGATATATAATCTCTTCCTAAAAGAAGGTTTGGTAACTTCTATTTTCCAAACACATATTTCAGGTACACATAGTTGTGACAGATTTTTCTATGTCCCTGAAGAATTCAATAAATCTGTAGAGTTCGAAACTGACTCATTCAGAGTCACGAAACACTGGAAGGGTTTCTAATGCCAACACCAAAAAAGGGCGAATCAAAAAAAGATTTCATCGAAAGATGCGTTCCAAAGCTTATCAATGAGGGAAAACCAACAGAACAGGCTGTTGCTATTTGCTCAAGCATGTACGAGAAATCGAAAGCTGATGAGATGGATCTCATTATGGATATTGAAGTCTGCAAAGAATACTCTGTTGAATTTAAGGCGATATTTGATGGTCAAACATTTTCTCAAGTTGTAGTAGAAGTAGATGATGAAGAATACACAGCTCCAGATATTGACCTGATCGGCTTGATGTCTAAAATGGGGCTTGATCCTACAAAACGTTATAAGTTTGAGTTTTGTGCAGAAGAATGCTGAGGAAACAATGAAAAAGATTCCAGACGATCTGAGAGTTTATGAGACTTCGTTTGTTATCATGCCTACCGATGCAAACTATATGTATCCAATGGTTTTCGGTGGTGCCTTTTTCTCAAAAATGGACCTAGCGGCAGCAGTTTGTGTCTCAAGAGCAATCCGAGATTCTAAGTGCGACTCTTCAGTTACGCATAAGTTTAACGGAACCTTCTCTGCTCCTGCTGAAGTTGGCCATATCATCTTCCTTCGTGCAGAGATCACAGACGTTGGCAAAAAGTCAATCACAGTCAGAGTGACAGCACAAAGGGAATATAGGAATTCTCCAAAAAGAGACGAGGTTGCATCTTGTGATTTCGTCTTTGTAACAAGAGCAAATGGAAACTATTCACAGCACGGACTAATTCTATGACAACAATCATCAATCTGTGGGGAGGACCCGGATCTGGTAAATCTACAACTGCTGCTGAAATATTCGCACACCTAAAAAAGCAAGGTATAAACTGCGAATTAGTTCAGGAGTATATCAAGGGTTGGGTTTGGGAAGAACGTAAGAGAATCTTTGGAGATCAGCTCTACATTCTTGCAAAACAAGTAAGAAAAGAACAGATTTTACTTGGCAAGGTCGACTTTATCATTACTGACTCTCCAGTATGGTTCTCCGCATTTTATGATTGGAGTGCTTCAGAATACAAGAGAGAATCAGCTTTAGCTAATGTCATAGAAGACTACCAATTGTCTCTTAAAAAGGAAGGGCATGATGTCTATGACCTCTTTATATCAAGAGCAGATAGGCCATTCAACCCAGCCGGAAGATATCAGTCAGAAAATCAGGCAAAAGAAATTGATAGCTGGCAGGTTGTATTCGCAGGAATGTATGACATCAAGATGAAATTCAAAACAGACCCAAAAGAATCAAATCTGAATTGGGCTCTTAGAACATGTGGAGTTGAACAATGAAGAAATTGCCAGACCTGTATGATAAACTTCTGGCTGTCTATAGACAACACGGTGATCTTATCATCGCTCTAGACTTTGACGATACCATCTATGACTGGAAAAGAAAAGGATGGGACTGCGACTACGTGGTAGACCTGATTAAAAGGCTACAGTATTTTATGAATGCTCGCGTAATCCTTTTTACTTGTAGAGAGGGCCGTCTTCTAGATTTCGCGATAGCTTATGCTGAGAGCAAAGGTATTAAGCTTTGGGGTATTAACTCAGATCCTGATCATCCGGAAATGAGGAAACCATTCTACAACGTAATGGTGGACGATAAGGCTTGTCTTAGTAATGTTTGCAATGTTCTTGAGCTTCTTATGGAGACCATTAGAAATGAATCTTAGTTTGGCGCAAATTGAGAAGTTTTTGCTTGAAAATGGTTGGTCCACTTGGTATAATAAGAACTATTGGGTCCACCCAAAAACTGTAAAAGATCCTGCTGAACAAGATTACACGGATTATGGTCTCACGGCCTACGAGGCTTATGAATTTGAGACAAAAGACTGCCCACCATTTGAACCTGTAGGCCCAATAATTAAAGCAATTTCAGCTCTATATGGAGAAAAGCATGTTAGTCGTAGAACAAATGAAGCAAGATATCAAAGAACTTATTAAGGCTAGAGATAGCGTATCAGCTAATGTGCTTCGAGTAGCACTATCTGAAGCATCTAAGGATGGTAATCCTACTGACGACAGTCTTATTAAGTCTTGTAAAAAGATTGTTGAAGGTAATCTGGTTAGTTTAGGCTATCGAGAAGATGAAAAGCTCCGCTTTGAAAACTCTGTTCTTGCAAAGTATATTCCTGTGACCAAAGTCGCAGACCTTCTAAAGATTGTAGAAGTATCAAGAGAGATTGCTGATGAAGTGATTGCTGCAAAGTCTTCTGGTCAAGCAATTGGTCTTGTCTCAAAAAGGCTAAAAGCCGCAGGCTATGAGTTCAACTCTCAGGAAGTAAAAAACACAGTAGAATTGATGAGGTCATAATGGATTTTTCAGAGCTAGTTGGTAAAATCTTGATAGGACTTGAGGTTGGTAAAACTTCTGTATCTATTAAGTGCCTCTCAGAATCTTTTGAACTTTACCACATGCAGGATTGTTGTGAGTATGTGCGAGTAATCGAGACTGTTGGAGATCCGTTAAGAATTATCGATTCTGAAATCATTTCTGCTTACGGAGAAGTATACGATCGGAAACTTCCTCCATGGCTACCACGAAATCAACATGACTCTTACGATTCGTACACTTACTCCGTATACACCATTTGTACAACCAAAGGATTAGTAAGAATCACTTGGTTGGGAGAATCAAATGGGTATTATTCAGAGAGTGTCTACTTTGGAAGGACAAACACATGAAATTCGAAAAATACACTAAGGATGGCAAAACTGCCGTCCTGTATTCTCCCGGTTTTGGTTCTGGCTGGTCTACATGGAATAGAGAGCCAATTGCCTCTCATATGGCAATGGATAGACTTGTAGTAGAGGCATTTCTTACTGGAGATAGCTCACAAATAGAAAAGGTCGTAAATGAAATAGCGGCCAAATATGGTTGTGAATATGTTTGTCTGCTTTCGTCAAATGAATTAGAAATTTGTTGGGTCGATTCTGGAGAAGTTTTTATTATCGACGAATATGACGGATTTGAACGTGTCGAATCTGCATCAAAACAAAACTACTACGAGGCATAAATGAACTACGTACAAATAATTAGAAATGTGCTCAAAAATGGCGTGCCTAAGCAGGCTACTCGATATGACTCTAACGGGAATGTAATTCCCGTAGAGAATGGAACTATCGGCACATTCTGCGAGATTTTCGAGCACGATATGAGCCAAGGTTTCCCTCTTACAACTATTCGTAAGATGCCTTGGCGTAGCATTAGGGTCGAGCTTGAAGGATTCATTAAAGGTATCACTGACAAGAAGTGGTATCAGGATCGTAAGTGTGGATTTTGGAATGAATGGTCTAACCCTATAGAAGTTGACAACTTCATTAAGTATTCATCAGATATGTTTCCAAACGAAGCTTTTGATGAAAATGGTGAAGTTAAAAGAAAGTGGGTTCAGGAAAACCTAATGGACCTCGGTCCAATTTACGGATATCAGTGGAGAAAGTTTGGTCAGCATTATAACTTCTCTGAAGAAGAATTCTACGATACCTACAAAGAGGCACCGAATGGTGTCTATGAAGGAAGAGACAAACTAAAAGATATCGTCTCTAAGCTTAAGAACAGCCCATATGACCGCAGGATGGTTTGTTCAGCTTGGAATCCAAATCAAATGAATATGATGGCTCTGCCGCCATGCCATTGGGCGTGGAATGTTGTAGTGTACGGCGACAAACTAAACCTTGTATGGCATCAAAGATCATGCGATCTCCTTTTAGGAGTAGGAAGCAATATCGCCTCTTATGGACTACTAATGATGCTTCTTTGCGAGGAATCTGGACTTAAGCCCGGAAAGCTAATGGGAACTTTGGCTGACTGTCACATTTATCAAAACCACATGGAGGCCGCGAAGATTCTTGCCGATAGGGAAGAAGTAGAACTTCCAGAACTGTACATTAAGTACTACCAAGAACCATATCCTGAAGAACCATCATTTAGTATCTATGATTGGGAGTACGATCAAGTCGAATTGGTAAACTATAATCCACTACCTCCGGTAGTTGTTGGAAAGGTTACAGTATGATCGATAATAATTTTGTAATTAAAACATAGCGTTATACTTGGAAGTGTGAACTATTCGGCGCTGGAGAAAAGGGAATCGTTCTATCAGTAGAAAAACCACCTAATTGGTTCTGGAGATTAATGCAATATCTACTTGTTGGAAACGTCTGGAGAAAAATTGAATGAAATACAAAGTCGGCCAAGTAGTCAAAGCAACATGCCAAATCAATTACTCTATGGAAGAAATCTATGGAGAAATTGTCAATGCTGGAGAAAGCCAAGGAAGCGTGAGAGAACCTATGTACTTTGTAGAGACTGATGAATACGTTCATTGTGTCCCAGAGAGGAATATTATAAATGTCATTACAACTGGTCGCTTGGTGCACTAGCCTGCCCTACGAGCAGGCCATACGCTTCGCTAAAGACGAAGCGACGAAAGACAGGCTCATAAAGAGGAAGCTCCTGTTTGAGCTATGCGGACAGTATCGTGGTAGAATTCCAGTTTGGAAGGATGAAATCAATGCTAGTTAATTTTTTGATGCATGTGTTTCTGTGCTATTTGTGCTTTTGCACTGGATTTTTTGGATATACTTTCTTCACTTTTCTGCGTGCTGATAGCCGAAATTCAGACTGTGGAGATTTCATTGCCATGTTTTTGTTTTGTCTAATAGTTAGTCTTTGCTCTCCATTCATACTTCTATGCGACTTGAAAAAGGCATTCTTCAATGACAAAAATTAACTCAATTAAGTATTACGATTCTCCAGTTTCAGATCCTGAAATCCCATTAGACCTATTCTATCATGATCCAGAGGCTGGTACTATTGGTCTATACCTTAAAGGTGGGATGGTCGCAGATATCCGTCAAAATGGAGGATCTATTAAATCACCATTAGGACCAATGAGGGTTAGTACATGTCTGGATTTATTCAAAAAGAATGCGACTAGATCTGGAGATGTAGTTATCTATTCATGGAATGAAATGCCAGTAGCGGCTTTCATGTTTTACAACAAAAAGAAAGAGAATGTAATGAAGTACAAAATGGTAAATACTCTTATCCTTGTGACTAAAGAAAAGGAAAAAGAGAAACAAACAGAATTTGGGCTATTCCCGCCAACTAGGGACAGTATTGCTTGGGGAACTGTCTTGTGTGTCGGTCCCGGAGAAAAGGACTACACAATGAACACTTCTGTTGGACATCGTGTTATGTTCAGCACACTTTCAGGAACAGAAGTTACTCTTGATGGTGTAGAGTATTACGTTCTGGACGATAAGCATGTAATTCTTATGGAGAATCCTTAATGCTCACTGTAGAATTTGAAAAAGTGACGATAATCTTCAGAGAAAACATTGACGAGATTCGTGGGAGACGGTATGATCTCCGTAAGTTCGGCACGATCCAGAATGTCTATGGTAATCATGATGATATCGAACTATTTCTCTCTAGTCAATTATCCATTTCATCACTTCCATATTCTAGGCAGAGTGAGCTACTATGATCGTCAAATTTCCAATTGGTGACTGGTCAAATGACGGTCATGGTCTGTGTGATTATTTCTGTGCCTCTACAGAAGCGTCGATAGACGAAGTAAGACAAGCTCATTTCGACTGTATTGATGTCTTCGGTTTCGATATTGGGGATATTTGCTCTGAGTGGGGAGATCGTAATATCGACCCATCAATTGAGACCAAAATTAGGGCAATCTTCCCAAATTTTTCGTTTGACGGCACTCCAAAAAACCTTTTCAATTTGTGGATTGATATACTTAACCATGTCAACCCATTTCTTTTCTTGCGAGAAGTCGTAGATAAATCTGTGCCAATTCATCATTGCGGCTTCGATGATAAAGGTAGGCATCTAAAGACTCCGGGATATGGATTATTCTGATGAATATCAAAAGCTACGACTACTCAACATCAGGATACGCTGTTAAAGACGGCGTTTTTTATCATGTGAGAACTATGATTCTCAATAAGAGAGTCTTCTATAAAGTCTCAACAGATGGTAAAAACTACAGAGATATCTTTTTTGGGATAGATAGATACATCCCAATTAGAAATATCTTTGGAGATAGTCTAGATAATCCCAACGCCAGAAGAAACTTCTTAGTCCCTCATATGTCTGATTTAGACATGCCAGAGGAAAGAAAAACTATAGAAGTCGAAAACACATTAGTTGCCTATGGCGACTCAATGGCTACAATTGTTTACGATACACAAGAGCATGTGTATGGATCAAGCGATGGTTCGATAGGATCAGATAGTGAATGTCCTTGTTGTTCAAATTTTTCACTATCAAGGTGGGAAGATTGGCCTAGCGAAGAAAACCTACTCCAGTGGACATGTTGGAATTGTCAGTGGAGCGGAAGAGTACACTTTAAGCCAAGAACTATCGAAATAGCTGATAGCAATGCTATAGCTGTAGAAGGTCGTACTTATCATTTCTCTCATATGATGTGGTCTCCAGCTACCGGATGGTATTATGGGCACTACGTAATGCCCGGAAGTGGATGCGAATGGATTGAGTGGCATCATCATTCATTTTTTGGAGCGGATACATGATCAATGCAAAGCGACACAAAATAAAGCAAAACGGAGTTAGAACTCTTGATTGGTGTATCTATTGCATGTGTCTTAAATGTGATCCGAGTGGATGTTTTCCAAATAGTATAGCTTATCAAAAAATGCGTAAAAGAGAACGAAACGGGCAATGTATTGCTTGCGGTAAGCTCAAAGCAGAATGTTCATGTCGGAGCAAGGAGAATAAGAAGTGGTAGTAGAATTCATAGATATTCCAGACGACTGCATTTCTGCAAAGCTGCCAATTTGCCCAAAGTGTAATGACACCAAGTATGTAAACACTCCACCGCAAACCATTACACTATCAACTAATGCCAGAAACTACAGGACTGAGTGTTCTAAGTGTAAAATTTACTGGAGGACATATGGAAAAACAAACAATAAATAAACCATTCTTACTAATTGCTGGAGATTTCTATTATCCAAGCTCTGGTACAGATGATTGGAGAGGTTGTTTTGAAACAGAAGAAGAGGCTATGAAAAAAGCCAGACAGCTTAACAAAAATTGGTTCGATATCGTTGATTTAAGAGAATGGGTGAATTAAATGCTAAGACGTAATTTCCTGTTTGGTTCTTTGATGGCCCTGCTTCCTTTTAAGAGCCTTGCAGCTTCAGTTGCTCCTAAAAAGGAGCAGCCCATTATTGAGTATCGTTACATTAATACAAATGATGAACGATCTTGGGCTCATCTGGTTTCACAATCAGGTCAAAGATTCGCTGTTCCTCTCGCATCTGATGGTTTTGATAAAACTCAAGAAGTCATCGATAAATTCAAGAATGAAAACTCAAATGTTCCAAGCTACGTTAAAGTTTGCATATACCGAATCTCTAACAAAGCAAATCAATGGAATATACTAATTTCATATGATCCTACATACAAAATAGATATGAAGACTCATGGATTCGAGTATGTTGGGTCTGATGTAATTCCTCGTGGCTATAGAAAGTGAGCCTATAATGAGTCAAATGACAGCTAGGTTCAAAATCGAAAGTTGTTTTGTTGTTGAAATTTACGACGCAAGCTTCTCTGGTGGATACACTAAACGATCAGTAATCAAGCCTAAGAAAGAAATAGACTTTCCAATCGAGAGTTACTACGAAGGAAAATTCCACTACGACGTAGTCGTAGTTAACACTTTGCCTCAGTACATAGATGGCGGAGAAAAGCACACAATAATCAATATCCCTAAGGATATGTTAACAATCACTCACAAACAGAAAGTTCAAGATGAAACCAATTTACCACTTTTGGGCTAAGCATGTTGATGGCCAAATTTACGTATCAGATATCGAGCAGACTGATGACAATGGTGATTTTCAAAAAGCTTATCAAGATCTTCCGGATTGGGCTTTTGTAACAGTTGCCAAAGATAAAGATCAATCTTTGATGGAATATTGCTTTATATCACCGTCCGCTTCAACAATGGCTATAGTTAAACTAGCACTTTCTGCTGGAGTGGCTTTGTGTAAATATCCATCTCTGGTAGTGACATTAATGAAACAAGAAATTGGAAGGGCAGCATATGCAAACAAAGCAAGTGATAGTGATGAGGACGGACACGAATCCGAAAATGCGTAAAGGAAAAATGGTGGCACAAGGTTCACATGCCTCATGCTCATTCCTGTCTAAAAAGATCATGTCTGGTGAAAAACTTTCTCCAGTCGAGGAACATTGGCTCAAAAATTCTTTCAGAAAAATCTGCCTTGGGGTTGACAGCGAGGAAGAACTTGTTAGAATCCATTCCGTCGCAACTGCTGCTGGTCTTGAATGTCACCTGATCACTGACAATGGTGCTACTGAATTTAACGGAGTTCCAACAAAGACTTGTCTAGCAATTGGCCCAGACTTGGACGAACGTATCGATCCAATTACTCAACATTTGAAACTTTTGTGAGGTAAACATGAAGAATTTTGCTATTGCTGGTGCTATCGTGTGTGCATTTTGTCTTATCATTTCAATGATTGCTGGAGCAACTGTAATTGGCTCCTTCAATAGTGAAGTGGCTGCTCGTGCTGAGTTTAATGCTCAGCTCAAGGTGAATGAGTCTTCATTCGATAAGACTTGGAAAGTAATTCAGCAAGAGGCTCAGGTAGCATCGGCTGAACGAGAATCATTCCGTAAAACTTATGCTGAAATCATGCAGTCTCAGCAAGGTATTGCTGGAAATGGTCAGTTGGCATCATTTTTTACTCAGGCCAACATCAACGTCAGTCCTGAATTGTTCTCAAAGCTTATGACATCTATTGAAGCACAGCGAGAAAGCTTCCACAGAGATCAAATGAAGCTTGCTGAAATTAAGTCGAAGCATGACAAAATCCTCGGTGGATTTCCCGGAAATGTTCTCTTCTTTTTCGTGCATCGAGATCCTCTTGAGATTAAGATGATTACGTCCGACAGAACTAATGAAGCTTTTGCCAGCGGCACTGACAACAATGTTGACCTGAACCTTAAGTAAGGAAACGTTATGTTGTATCTACTTTCACTATCTCCAATTGTCGGAATGCTTATTGCGTACTACGCTAATCCTCCCGGAGAAGAGAAGCTGAAACAACTAGGAACAGGAACAGCGGCATTAACGCTGTTCCTTTTTCTTTCTACACTTGTTTCTGGCTGCATTGGCTATTCTTCAATGGTGACAGATACTGAAGTCTGGGGAGGATGGGTTACTAAGGCTGAGTACTATGAAGAATGGAATGAGTACATTCATCAAACCTGTACGAGAACAGTAAGCTGTGGGAAAGATTGTACTACTACTGAAACATACGATTGTTCATATGTTCGGTATCACGCTCCACAGTATTGGGTTTACACCAGCAATGGTGAATCAATCTCAATATCAAAAGAGTCTTGGGAAATTCTTGACGCTAAGTTTGGAAATACTCACTTCCACGATATGCATCGTCATTATCACAGTATCGATGGTGATATGTATCAGGCTGTGTGGATGGGAGACGAACCAGCTTATACCAAGATCTTCACAACGCACACTTACGTGAATAAAGTTCAAAACAACAGCGGAGTCTTCCACTTCGAGAATGTGGACCCTAAAGGTTTGTACGCCTACCCAGAATCTGATCTTTGGAACAATCGGGCTGTGCTTGGGATTTATAATGGTTCTGCTGACGCAGACTCGATCCTGCAAAAGTACAACTCAAAAAGAGGTGCAGCTAAGCAGGTGAAGCTTTACCTACTCCTGTTCAATGGTGGAATAGAGCAAGCTTTAGATCAAAGAGCGTTTTGGAAGGGTGGTAACAAGAATGAATTCGTCCTGTGTGTTGGGATAAAAGACCGAAAGGTCTCTTGGGTGCAACATTTTTGCTGGTCTCCAGAAGGATATGCTGGCAACGATGAAATTGGTATTGAAATGCGTAGCTGGGTTGGCAAAGATGTAAATCTTCCGTCTTTGTCGACAGAGCTAACTACATTAGTTGATTCTAAGTGGCGAAGAAAATCATTCAAGGAATTTGAATATCTGGATGTAGATATGCCAACTGGTGTTTATGTTACTGTGATTGTTCTGTCATCACTAGCATTTGTTAGCATTCTGTGTTTTGGACTTTTTGGAGAAGATAATGAATACGTGGGTCGTTCAGCAAGAAGTTTTCGCTGAAAATTATTTCAGAATGAAATTGAAACTTGGTGATAGACTTATCAGATTTGACCACAGAATAACTGGAGCCCAATTCGAGAGAGATCCCGGATTGGGTTTTTTCTTTTATGGCTCGATAGCCGCAGGAAGAATGCTTCAGAGAACGCATAATGCGGTCTGTTGGTTATATGATGAAGTCTATGACTGTGCTTATTACATGCCGCACTTTAAGGGATTCCTCTTAAATGAGAAGCACTCATTCATAACCGCTGGATTTCTTGAAGATTATTTGTACGGCAAGACTGAGATTTTCGTGAAAGAAAATAAAGGTTACAAAAATTTCACAGGATGCGTTTATGATGAAATGGCTAACTACGAAATCGCAAGACTGGACAGATCTACACTCCTACTAGTAGCTCCTAAAAAGGAAATTCAGGCCGAGTGGAGGATGGTGGTAAGTGACAACAAAGTCTTGACTTTTTCTCAGTACGGAAGCAGGATTCATCCTACGGATGACGAGGCCGTTGCGTTTGCCAACAAAGTAGCTAATATCGTCTCTTGGTCGTACAACCCAGCACCGATTTGGACTCTCGATATAGCACTGTCCGAAGGACGGTATTATGTGCTTGAGGTGAACAGCCTGCTATCTGCTGGTTGGTATAACTGCGAAGTTGGAAAAATAATAGATGCGGTGGACGCTTCAGTTGCGTAATAACTCTTGCCATAATAGAAAGTGAGAAAATATGACAATATTTGACGAGCAAATCTCGCGTAAGCCCGATCATTATCCTTGGGCTAGGGACTTCACTAAAGCAATGTATAAAGGAATGTGGACCGACGAAGAGTTCACTTTTTCATCAGATAAGCAGGACTTCGCTGTAACACTAACAGAAGAAGAAAAAGGTGTCCTAATCAGAGACCTTTCCGCCATCGGACAGATTGAAATTGATGTTAAAACATTCTGGGCAAGATTGGGAGATAATCTTCCACACCCATCAATCAGAGATCTCGGATTCGCATTCGCTAATGTCGAAGTTATCCACAACATGGCATATGAGAGACTCTTAGATGAATTAGATTTGTCTCATGTTTTTGAAGACAACCTCAATAACGAAATTCTTCTGGGCAGAGTTAAGTATCTAAAGAAGCATTGCCATCGTTATTACTCAAATTCAAAGAAGCAATTTCTGTACTCTCTTGTCTTGTTTACACTGTTTATCGAAAACGTTTCGCTATTCAGTCAATTCTACGTAGTCCTATGGTTCAAACGATATCGGAATGCACTGAAAGACACTTCTCAACAGGTCAACTACACAAAAAGAGAAGAAGATCTTCATGCTAAGGCCGGAATAGCCCTAATTAACCAGATCAAGCGAGAGCTACCAGAGCTTTGGGATGACGATCTTGTCGATCGTATTAAACAGGAAGTTCAGGAAGCTGTAAAGTCAGAGAAGAAAATCATCAATTGGATTCTTGGTGGCTTCAAAGCTGAGAGAATCTCAGAAGAGATTTTGCTTGAATACATCAAGGACAGAATGAACCAATCTATGGAAGCTATCGGAATCGGTAAGATTTTCGATATTGATCCAGAGATGAAGAGAGACTTCGAATGGATGGATGAAGAATGCACAAGTGCAGGATCTGTAGATTTCTTCTTCCAAAAACCGACAGGATACAATCGTCTAGTTACGATCGATGAAGAGGACCTAATATGAGAACGAGTGTAGATAATGGTGGTGTCAAAGTCCCACCAAAAGCAACAGCGACTGATTCTCCAGAAGAATTCGGAGACCTGCTTGCAGCTTTGACAAAAGAAGAGGCAAAAAGACTACTTGATTACATTGAAAGACAGAAATGAAATACTCTTGGCTAAACGAAAAATCCAGAAGATTCCTCGCTAAGGACTATTTGAAGGAAGGACAAACTCCAGAGGAAAGAATTAAGCAAATTGCTCAGGCTGCTGAAAAGAGATTATGGAAAGGATTTGCTGACGATTTTGAAAATTGTATGAGTAAGGGATGGTTCTCTCTTAGTAGTCCTGTTTGGGCTAATTATGGCCTAGAACGAGGTCTTCCATGTAGTTGTAATGGAAGCTATGTTAGCGACACTATGGATTCAATTCTGAATAAAACATCAGAGCTTGGATTCATGACGAAATATGGGGCTGGCACATCTGCTTATTATGGAGACTTACGTCCTAAAGGATCTCCCATCAGTGATGGTGGTAAGTCTACTGGACCTGTCCATTTCATGGAACTCGCTGACACTATCATCAGCGTCGTATCACAAAGCAGTATACGTAGAGGTTCTTGTGCTGTCTGGCTACCAGTAGAACATCCAGACGTTCTCGATTTCCTGAAGATTAAATCTCTAGGCCATAAGATTCAGGAGCTATCTTTCGGTGTTTGTATTAGCGACGATTGGATGAAAGGTCTGCTAAGAAAAGACAAAGAAAAGATTAAAATCTGGGGAGCTATCATTAAGAAGCGTTTTGAAACTGGATATCCTTATATCTTTTTCACTGATAACGCCAATAATAATGCTCCTTCAGTATATAAAAAGCATGGTAAGAAAATTCACGCTAGTAACCTGTGTGTAACTGGAGACCAAAGAGTAGTTTCCAATTACGGCTTAAGAACAGCTAAAGAACTATATTCTCTTGGTGAAGAACTTACTTTGTTCGACAATAACAAAGTTGTTAAATCTTCTCCTATGAAGCTTATTGAAAAAGGTGCTGATGTCTTTAAGATTACTCTTAATAATGGAATGTCTCATTCTGTAACATCTTATCACAAAGTGTTGACCAGAAAAAGTAAATCTGGAGATCCTGTGGTAGTTGAGAATACTGAATGTAAAGACTTAAAAGTAGGAGACTTAGTAGCTATTCAGACTCAAAAAGGAATATTCGGCAACATAAATATGTCTGACGAGGCTTTTCTTCTTGGTCTTTACCAAGCTGATGGTACTCAGGATGATCGTAATATCCATCTTTGTATTTGGGAAAACGATTTTGATCTTGAGCAAGAGATCCAGTCAAAATTCGATCTTTTGTACAAAAAGTATGATGGTGACAGATACATAGACTTTACAAGATCTAAGACAAAAGAGCATAACCCAAAATTCAATGAACAAAATACGGGTTTTTCATCTAAAAGAAAGAAGTCTTTAATCAGCCCCTTTTTGAGAAGGGCTTTAGACTTTGAAAAGGGTTATATTCCTCATTGGATATGGGCGGCAAACGAAGAAACGCAATGGCAATACGTAAGAGGTCTATTTTATGCTGATGGAACTGTCAATGTGACAGAAGGAAATGGAAATCCATTTTACTTATCAATCTGTAATATCTCAGAAAGCTTTCTAAAAGAATTGCAGATATTGCTTCTTAATCTT
>JACCDP011042698.1_pt1 | contig 15640 bp, 13 predicted proteins | sample 7445841 | NCBI WGS metagenome assembly JACCDP01 (sample SAMN15323441, study PRJNA562643) | freshwater metagenome | isolation source: river surface water | place: USA:Blue River Watershed | collected 2017-08-17 | reverse complement strand
CAGTGGTTGTATGAAGGTGAATTTCCAGTGCTACTTGAATCGTACAACGTAAAAAGACCGAGTTTACTTTTTGTAAAAACAGACGATCTCATGAAAATCAGATTTACACTAGTTTTTAAAGACAAATAGGCAACCCTGCTCAAAATAGTTTGAATACCCTTCAACATTATTTGTACTGGCTTGTTTAACAGTTATGTCAAGGCAAGCCGTTATCATTTTTCCGCACCAGCTTTTTAATAACCAGGAAATACTGCATAAAAACAAGATGCACTTTTTAGTAGAGGAGCATCTGTTTTTTACACAATATCCTTTTCATAAAGAAAAACTGGTCTTGCATAGAGCTTCTATGAAAGCCTACGAGCAGTATCTGTTACAAGAAGGCTATCAGGTCCAGTACATTGATAGCACAGATGCGCTCCATGATTGCAGACTGCTCATTGCTCATTTAGCAAAAGAAAAATATACAGAAATTCATATCATTGATCCTGTAGATTATTTGCTTACTAGGCGTATAAAAAAAGCTTGTACATCTAACAATATAGCGTTACAGGTTTCAGAAAGCCCCAATTTTTTAAATACACTTTCTGGCACGCAAAATTATTTTGACTCCAAAAAAAAATATTTTCAAACCGATTTTTATACCGCCCAAAGAAAGCGGCGTAACTTGTTGTTAACGCCGGACGGTAAACCAGAAGGAGGCAAATGGACATTTGATGCAGAGAACCGCGCTAAATTTCCTAAAAAAGAAATAGTTCCTGAACTTCCATTGAGCGCCTCTAGTAATTTTATAAGTGAAGCGGAGCAGTATGTTCAAAAAAACTTTCCTAATAATTATGGAGTCATAAGTAAGCAACATTTATTTGCTATTGATTTTGTAGAATCGAAAAAATGGCTTGATCAATTTTTAGATGAACGTTTCGAAAAATTTGGCATCTATGAAGATGCAATTGTTCAAAAAGAATCTGTTTTATACCATTCGGTTTTATCACCGATGCTAAACATAGGCCTTTTAACACCGCAGCAAATTGTGGAAGCGGCAATACGTGTAGGTGCTGCAAAAAACATTCCGCTCAATTCATTAGAAGGTTTTATTCGACAAATTGTTGGCTGGCGTGAATTTATACGGCTTGTTTATGAGCGCGAAGGAACAAAGCAACGAACCACCAATTATTGGCAGTTTAAAAGAAAAATACCCAAAACTTTTTGGACGGGTGATACTGGCATAGCCCCAATAGATAGTACCATAAAAAAGATTTTAAAAACAGGCTATGCGCATCATATAGAAAGACTCATGGTACTTGGTAATTTTATGTTGTTGTGTGAATTTGATCCGGACGAAGTGCATAAGTGGTTTATGGAAATGTTTATTGATGCATACGACTGGGTGATGGTGCCCAATGTGTATGGCATGACTCAGTTTGCAGATGGCGGGCTCATGACCACCAAACCTTACATTAGTGGCAGTAATTATTTATCAAAAATGAGTGATTACGAAAAAGGTTCATGGCAACCTATTTGGGATGGTTTATTTTGGCGGTTTATGCACGTACACCGTGATTTCTTTTTACAAAATCCAAGAATTGGTATGCTCGTAAAAACATTTGATAAAATGTCCGAACAAAAAAGAAATGCACACCTGCACGCAGCAGATAATTATTTAAAATCATTAGATACATAGTAATATATGAACACCACATTAAGCAATGCTCAAATAATGGATATGGAGCAGCGAAAAAGAGCGCAGCTAATCAATAGCATTAGTGGTTTTAGAAGCGTTGCGCTCATTGGCACAATAGATACGCAGGGACAAACCAATTTGGCCATATTTAGTTCTATTGTGCATCTTGGATCCAATCCCCCGCTGCTTGGATTTATCATGCGCCCCGATTCGGTAGAGCGTCACACACTAACTAATATTATGGATACTGGATTTTATACCATTAACCATATACATCAAAAAATGTATGAGCAGGCGCATCAAACCTCGGCGCGCTACCCCAAAACCATGTCCGAATTTGATGCTACGCAGTTAACCCCCCTAATTAAAGAAGGTTTTATAGCTCCTTTTGTAGCAGAGAGCTACATACAGCTTGGGATGGAATTTAAAGAACGTATTCCTATCAGTATTAATCAAACAAGTATGATCATTGGTGAAATAAAATGGATTCATTTTCCGGATCATTGTTTGTCGGAGGATGGATTTTTAGATATTGAAAAAGCGGGCTCCATTACCAGTACCGGTCAGGATAGCTATCATACCACGCAACTACTTCAAAGACTCGAATATGCAAAGCCTTAATGATCTAAATATGTTTCCTACAACTTATGATTTGGTTGTTGAGCGTATCAATGCAATCAATCCTATAAAGTATGCCAAAACAAGAAATTTTATTACTGGCGACATAACCTATTTGTCTCCATATTTATCTAGAGGCGTCATTAGCGTTCAACAAGTTAAAGAAGCCGTTTTACAAAAAGGATATAAACCTTACGAGATCGAAAAATTTTTACAAGAACTTGCTTGGCGCGAATATTATCAGCGGGTATGGCAAGTAAAAAAAGAATTGATATTTTCTGATTTAAAACAAGCTCAACCAGATTTTATACACAATCAAATACCTACCGCAGTTGTGGATGCATCTACGGGTATTGAATCAATCGATGTGCACATCCATACTTTTTACAAAACAGGATATTTGCACAATCACATTAGAATGTACCTCGCATCGATGGTGTGTAACAATGCAAAAGTACACTGGTTGACGCCCGCAACATGGATGTACTATCATTTGTTAGATGGCGACCTTGCAAGTAATAGTTGTAGTTGGCAGTGGGTAGCAGGAAGCTTTTCCTCAAAAAAATACTACTGCAACCAAGAAAATATTAATAAATATACGTCTTCAAATCAGCGGCATACTTTTTTAGATGATAGTTATGAGCATATTGCTACAATGCCTGTGCCAAAAGTATTAGAGGCAACTAGCACGCCAACGTTTGTCACTAATTTGCCACAAACAGCAGTACCAAAACTTGATACCAGTAAGTCAACACTTTTATATAACAGTTATAATCTAGATCCACTTTGGCGTGCAGATGAATCCGTAAATCGTGTGTTGATTTTAGAGCCTTCGCATTTTAATAAATATCCTGTGAGTGATAAAGTGATCAATTTTATAATTGACCTTTCAAAAAATATTTCGGGTATTGAAATTTATGTAGGTGAAGTAGATAGTTTAGTGAGTCAATATAAAAACACGGACCTTACCATTTCAAATGCATTTATTTCAAAAGAACATCCGGCGTTTGAATATTATCCGGGTATAAAAGATAGTAGAGATTGGATGTTTCCTACTACCCAAGGATATTATCCTTCGTTTTTTAGCTTTTGGAAAAAAGGTATTAGTGCAAAATCTAAAAAGTAATTTATTTTTTAATAGGACGCCAAGCTCCTAAAATTTTCTCATTACTATATCCCAGTGCTTGCTCACTTGTTAATTGTTTAGACCAAGAAACTCTTTTTTGTGCACTACCACCGGGTCCTGTGCTATTATACTCGGCATATCTAGCAGTTAATTCGTTGGCTGGATTTTTCCAATTATTCCATCCCTCTTCTATAATATGTTTGTCCATCCAACAATCTAGATACGTAACACTCGCTGTTGGTGACCAGGGCCTTCCCAACGAAACTTTATTTATTGTACTGTCTGCGGTTAGTTTACAACGCTTAAATACAAAGCCAAATGGGATAATCGAATTGGTAGATGCCGCTGTTACGTGTGAATTTTTTTTGCTGTGAATATGACAGTCTTCGAAAACAGATGTGGCGGCTCCAAAAATAAAATCGGTAGTGCCTTCTATGTAACAATCTTTAAAATATTGCTTTACCCCGTTACCGCTTAAAAACAAAACGTCCTGAAACCCCACCATTTTGCAGTTAAAAAAACTAGCCCTGTTGCCTTCTACCCTTACTGCCACGGCCTGTCCAGCAGTAAATCCAGCCTGATTGCTAAATGTGATATTTTGTGCCTGAAAATCGTTTCCATATACAAATACAGTTGCACAGGTCCATGTGTTTAGGGTATCACCATCAGGTGTTTTAACGCCAGCGTGGTTATTAAAATTGATGATGGTATTATTGACGTCTTCACCAATGAGGGTGATGTTTGATTTACTGGCATCCACCACCACTACCTCGTTATATACACCAGACTTAATATAAATTTTTACCGCAGCTTTATTACCAGATGGAATGATATTGAGCACTTCTTGAATGCTATGGTATTTTGTGGTATTGTCTTTCGAAACCGTGTAATTAAGGGTTTGGGAGGAAATATGTGAACAATAGAAACCAGTAAGAAATAGAAGTATCAGCTTCATAACATTGATTTATAACTCAATGTATGTACAAATTTGAACTAATTCATTACTCGTAATTATTTATTTATAATTAGCTCGTTTTTTTAGTCCTTAATTCATTTAAAACTTCTTGGTAAACTTCTTCAATAGACAATTCATCTTCTGCCAATTGAGATAAATCCTCTTCTTGTCCCTTATTTGCGTCAATTTGGTAAAATTCTTCGTGTCCAAATTGAGGTGAAAGCTGGTTAGGGGTTTTTCCGTACTTTATGGGTTCAATAACGGAAACTAGTTGGCTTTTTCTTGTCTGATACGTTTTGTGCATATCGTTGTATTTGTAATAAAATTATGTAGCGGATGTTATCTTATTGTAAACAAACTGTTTTCTTATTGTTAATTTATAATTCTATCTGCACAGCAACTACTTGCAAATGCTTCTGGCTTCACCTTGATATTAAACCCCATCCCAAGAATATATCCCATACTTTCTTTTAAGGCGTCATTACTTTTAAACTGCGGATTGGTATTGATATCGGCATGAATTTCCATTTCTACTTTATTTTCTATAAAAAGATCACAAAGCTCATAAGCGACTTCAATACTTTTTGCCACCTCTAAAAGCATACGTTCTTTGATATGGTATTTTGTTGTTGTTTTTTCGTTATTGAAATACATAAAACCACCACGATGTTTTCTTAAAAAAACAATAACTGTTGCAAATTCAGTTGTATTAGCTTTTACTTGACTGTCAGTTCCAATACAAACTTTTAATTTAGTATTATTTTTTGCTTCTTCAATTAGCACATCTTTTACAGCTTCTTTTATAGGAAGGAGTAAGATTTCGCCGTTTAATTTTCGCCAGATCATAGTTTCATTAACACTTCCAATCTATTCAACATAAACTTTATTTATTGTTTTTGTAGATTAATAAATTATTAATTCATCAATACAATGTCATCTTTGGTTAAAGTATGAAACGTTTGTAAATTTAGGTTATGAAAAATATACTGACTTTTATTTTCGCGTTATTTTGCATTCAACTCCAAGCACAAGAAGTTACGCCTAGTCGGGCACATTCTCACAACGATTATTTACAGCAATCGCCTTTTCATTTAGCTTATAATGAAATGTTTGGCTCAATAGAAGCTGATATTCATTTGGTTAACAATAAAATTTTAGTTGGCCATGATACCAAAGATTTAGATAGCGCTAGAACCCTTGAAAAATTGTACTTGGAAACAATGGTTGCTTATAATTTGCAAAATAGAAAATTGCAATTGTTAATTGATGTCAAAACTGAGGCTATTTCTACTATTGATCGGTTGGTACAAATTCTTAAAAAATATTCTTCCATTATACAAAATAAAAACATAAAAATAGTTTTGTCTGGAAACGCGCCTCCGGATTCTACATTTAAAAATTATCCAGATTTTATATGGTTTGATGGAAGGCTCAACAAAAATTATACACCAGCTCAATTATCAAAAATTGCATTAATAAGTGAAGACTATAATAAAATAACTGGGTGGAAATTAAAATGGCCCTTGGATAGTTTGATGGAAGAAAAAATTAAGCAAACCGTTTCAAGTGTTCACGCTCTTGGTAAACCCATTCGGTTTTGGGCTACTCCTGATCATGCTAAAGCTTGGGAAAAATTAATAGAATGGAAGGTGGATTATATCAATACAGATAAGATTAATGAATTAGCAGATTACCTTATCACAAGAAATAAAAATGTTCGAGAGCTACCCTATAATAGGGTCATAAAATCTGCAGGAACGGTGCTACGTTATGGTAATGAAAATTTGGAAAATCATGCGATGGATATTGCCAACTTAAAGGATACCAATTTGGTAGTTGTGCAAGAGCGATATGGATTTTTCATAGTAGACATCACTAAAAAAGTTATTGTAGATTCATTTAGATTTCAGGATTATCCTAGTTACAGTAAATTAATGAGTGTTTATAGTGGTATTACCACAGCTATTATCGATCAAAAAGAATATATTTTATTTAGTGCTGCAGGCGGAGACCGCTCTTGTATTATGATTGTAGAGTGGCAGCCGAGAAATAAAAAAATCGAACAGATTCCAATACTTAAAAAAGCACCTGCTTCCAATGCCTTACCCAATCAGGTTTTGGTAGCTAAAGAAGGACAAGATTATTTTATTTACACCGTTTTAAACGGGAATAATGAAATTGTAAAAATAAATTTCAAAACAAAATCTATTGTTTGGCAACAACCCACAGGCGTTGCTCCATATGGGCTAGCTATTGCAAAGAATAAAATATTTGTATCTAATTGGGCGGGAAGTAAAGTAACAGATTCATTGCGCTCAACAGCGGGTGTTCCTTGGGGGCTAGCATATACGGATTCTTTAACTGGCGCAACAAAAAGTGGAACCGTTTCTGTTTTTAACATTCATGGTGATTTTATTAAAGAGATTACTGTTGGCCTTCATCCCAATGCTATTATACGATCTAGTAATCAAGAATTGGTTTATGTGTCAAATGGATCTAGTGATGAAGTGTCTATCATTGATGCTACAAAAAATAAAGTGGTACGCTCTATACCGGTAGGAATTTTTGGAAGTGATTTGCAAGGCAGTACACCCAATGCACTTTGTTTTGCACCCAATGGCAATAAATTATATGTTGCTAATGGTTTGGATAATGCAATATTTGTGTATGATTTGGTATATCAACGAAACGAGGGATTAATTCCTACCGAAGCCTATCCAGCTGGTTTATTGATAAAAAATAACAAATTGATTGTTGCCAATTTAGAATCTGATGGCGCCAATGTGATTGATAAAAATAAAAAAGCAAGATCTATACATCACGAATTGGCTTCCGTAAGTATTATACCATTACCTAATAAACAAACTTTACAAAATTATACAACCCAGGTAGGCATATTAAATGTTTCCAACAAAATAAAACAATGGACATTACCTGCTAGAAAAAATATTAATCCGGTGCCTGTTCCTGAGCGTTTAGGTGAACCGTCTGTATTTAAACATGTTGTTTACATTATAAAAGAAAATAAAACATACGATCAAGTTTTTGGTGATGTAAAAGGGGCAAATGGAGATAGTAGTTTGTGTGTTTTTGGAAATAAAATAACGCCCAACGCACACGCACTGGCCAAACAATATGGCTTAATGGATAATTACCATGCATCTGGAAAATCATCCGCCGAAGGGCACCAGTGGACAGACGCTGGTATAGTTTCTGATTATGTAGAAAAAAATATTAGAGCTTGGTTTAGAAGCTATCCGCATAGACAAGAAGATGCCCTAGTATATAATAAAAGTGGCTTTATTTGGAATCATGCATTAAAATTTAGCAAATCTGTAAAAGTATATGGAGAAGCTTGTGAAACAGTGTATAACAAAAAATTATCCTGGACAGATCTCTATAAACAATATCAAAATGGTACTAATCCAAATTGGATCAATACAACTACAATCGATAATTTAAGACCTTATATGCATCCTACGTTTCCAGATTGTGATAACATGGTATTTAGTGATCAACAAAGAGCAGATATTTTTTTAACGGATTGGGATCTATTAGAAAAAAAAGACAGCCTTCCAAGTTTAATGATTCTGTCACTGCCCAATGATCATTCTGCAGGTACATCCCCTGGATTTCCTACACCAAATGCAATGGTTGCAGATAATGATTTAGCCTTAGGAAGAATTATTGAAAAAATAAGTAAAAGCAAGGCATGGGAGCAAACAGTTATTTTTGTTACACAAGATGATTCTCAAGGTGGTTGGGATCATGTTTCGGCGTATAGAACTGTTGGCTTTGTGGTTAGTGCTTACGCCAATAACAAAACTATAAATACAAAATACAATCAGGTTTCTATGTTAAGAACCATCGAACAAATTTTAGGATTACCTCCTATGAATACGATGGATGCTACCAGTAGACTCATGACAGATTGTTTTTCACCCCTTAAAAAAGCGCAAACCTACCAAGCGGTTTCTTCAAATATTCCCCTCGACCAAATGAATTTGCCCATCAAATCGCTGAGTGGTGTAGCCAAGAAAATGGCACTCATGTCTCAAAATGAGGTTTACAATGAAGTGGATGGAGGAAAAGACGATAAAATGAACAAAATTTTATGGTTTTATTCAAAAGGTAATCTAGCATACCCTACCTTCAAATAATGATACAAAACTTATCAAATGGTTCTTAAATTACTTAAAAATAGATCCGATATTGGTGCAGGAACCAGGGGTTCAGATCTAGGAATTGATGCACTTGAAATAGCTGCTATCAATAGCAACAATGATTTTTTTCATCGCCATTTATTTGAGGATATTATCACGCACAACGAAACGATCTATCAGAAAAACACCAATAGTTTTGCGCAGCGAATTGAACATGTTGCAGAGCAGTGTAACAGGGTGTGTGATGCTGTAGCTAATTCCTTACAAAAAAACTTTTTTCCTATTGTTTTATCTGGTGATCACTCATCGGCACTTGGCACTATAAGCGGTATCAAAAAAGCATATCCCAATAAAAAGCTGGGCGTTATTTGGATAGATGCACACGCAGATATTCATTCGCCATACACTTCACCGTCTGGAAATATTCATGGCATGCCATTAGCGGCAGCACTGGGTTTAGACCATACGCATATTCAAATAAATAAAATTTCCGCAGATACGGTTCACTACTGGAGCGTACTTAAAAATATGGGCGTTGAAGGACCTAAATTAACACCCAATCATTTAGTGTATTTTGGTTTAAGGGATTTTGAACCTGCAGAAAAACAGGTTATTGAAGCCGAGTCCATTTCAAATTATACAGTAGAAAAGTTACGTGAACAAGGATTACAAAATACACTTGATACCATCATTAAAAAATTAGAAGACGTTGATTATTTATACGTTTCTTTTGATGTGGATTCGATGGATTGTGACCAAATATCGTATGGAACCGGAACACCAGTCAAATCAGGGTTTTTACCAGATGAAATTAATCAAATGCTCCACCAACTGGTTTTAACTAAAAAAATTATTTGTTTGGAAATCGCAGAAATCAACCCCTTATTAGATAATAAAGGCAATAAAATGGCTGAAACAGCTTTTCAAATTCTTTCTAATTTTGAACAACAATTAACTTCTTTATAATGCAAGCACAGGATTTAAAAAACAAATCTTATTATATAGCATTAGAAGAAAAGTATGGTGCGCATAATTACCATCCTTTACCTGTTGTTATTGAAAGAGGACAGGGTGTTTATTTATACGATGTAGAAGGGAAGCAATATTTTGATTTTTTGAGTGGTTACTCGGCAGTTAACCAGGGTCATTGTCACCCCGCTATTATCAAAGCCATGACAGAGCAGGCGTCTAAGCTAACGCTTACATCTAGGGCGTTTTACAACAATCAACTCGGCGAGTACGAACAGTTCATTACAAGTTATTTTGGCTACGATAAAGTATTGCCCATGAATACTGGTGTTGAGGCAGGTGAAACAGCTGTTAAGCTAGCCAGACGATGGGCGTATGAGAAAAAAGGGGTTGCTGCAAACGAAGCAGTTATACTTTTTCCTGAAGGAAATTTTTGGGGAAGAACCATTGCAGCGATATCTAGTTCATCAGATCCAAGTAGCTATCAAAACTTTGGGCCATTTGTTCCAGGATTTAAGCAAATACCGTACAACGATATTGATGCGTTAGAAGCCGCACTTCAAAATAAAAACGTTGCTGCATTTATGGTAGAGCCCATACAGGGTGAAGCGGGTGTTATAGTTCCGGACAATGGATATTTAAAAGCTGCACATGAATTGTGTAAGCGTTACAATGTATTACTGATAGCTGATGAAATTCAAACAGGCTTGTCTCGGACAGGTAAATTGTTGGCTTCCGATTACGACGATGTGCGACCAGATATTTTAATGTTAGGAAAAGCCCTCAGTGGCGGAGTCATGCCTATCAGCGCTGTTTTATGTGATGATGATATAATGAATACCATAAAACCCGGTGAACACGGAAGCACATTTGGCGGTAATCCACTCGCTTGTGTTGTAGCAGTTGCTGCACTCAGTGTTTTGCGTGATCAAAATTTAGCGGATAATGCCTATCAAATGGGTCAATTATTTAGGTCGGAATTAGAAAAAATAAATACGCCTTTTATAAGTGTAGTTAGAGGTAAAGGACTTTTAAATGCAATCGAAGTAACGCATCAAAATCCAAATGCTGCTTGGGATTTTTGTTTGGTATTAAAAGAAAATGGGCTACTTGCTAAACCTACCCACGGAAATAAAATAAGATTTGCGCCACCACTGATTATAACACGCGATCAAATTTTAGAAAGTGTTGCGATTATCAAAAAATCGCTAGATCAGTTTTTAGCAGCGTAGGATTACCTCACCATCTCATACACAAAATTGAGACGGTCAGGTTCGTTGTAATAAGCAACCATTTCTTCACTTACTTTTTTTGCACCTAATTTTTCGATCGCTATTTGCGATCTTATATTTTGCGCACCAATATGAAAAATAACTTTTTCAATATAGATGAAAGCGTAGTTTAACATGAGCGTTTTTACTTGTTTATTGATGCCTTTTCCCCAACAATCTCTAGTAAAAAAAGTGTAACCAATTTTTATTTCATGATCGAGTGGTTTGTAATCGTAAAACCTAGATGAACCCAGCGCTATACCGGTGTCTACGTCTCTTACAATAAATGCGCCACCCGACTCTAAAGCACCTTCAAAAAAAGATTCAAACACTTCTTTTTGATATCTATTTGGATTGGGATGCTGCTCCCAAATAAGCGGATCCGATGCGGCCGCATAAAGTTCATCGAAGTGAATGGGCTGCAGCGGCTCGAGTCTTATCAAATGATTGCTTAAATGGTTGGGTTGTAAATTCATGTATCTAAAATTACCAATTAATTGAGCAAAAATTGATCCCCAAGATTAGCAAAACGAAAGCCTAGTTTTTCGGTGGCAATTCGTTGAGGGCTTAGTTTATCATGCGCAGGATTGGTATGGTTTAAATGAATAAAGTAGATTTTTTGCTTGACTGATAGTGGCTGATTTTTAAAAATGGATACGCTTTCGCTTACAAATGGGTGCGGCACGTCTTTTATAGGCCTATTTATTTCACCATCTTCAAAAAATGTTCCATCAATAAAGGCATAATCAACTGCTTTTACTTCTGCAATAATATCTTTTTCCCAAAGTTTCCATTTGTCTATGTCAGGAATATAGAGGACCGATTTTTTTGTACCTATAATTTTAAATCCAATAGTTTCAGAATATTCATCCCTGTGTGGAACAACAATCGGCATCACAGCGAGCCCATTATCTAACGTAATAGGGACAAGAGATTGAAGGGGCATCAAGTTGATATTTTCTAATGTAACAAGTTGACTCCAGGGCCCATTGTTTGTTAGATAATTTGTTAACCTAGGCATGGCATAAACTGGTATTTTATTTCCATTCATGCCTTCTTTACCAAGATACATAAGACCCGTGTAATGCCCGCTGTGTGCATGTGTTAGAAATATACCATCGATACTTTTAACACCTGTTAAACCTGATAAGAGTTGAAACTGAGGAGTGATATCTGGTGTTGCATCAAATAAATAATTCTTTTTATTTTTTATATCTGATACACCAAGGCTGGCAACAAAAAACCTGCTTTTTAAATTTTTACAACAACTTTTTTGACAGCCAATTTGAGGCTTGCCAGCATCCTGAGTTGTGCCAAGTACCACAAGCGTTTGTGCACCTGCAACAGCGATAAAAAAGAATAAAAAAATACCAACAATGCATGATTTCATGACTTAACTTTTTTAGAAAAATTTTGACTTTTGATGTCCCATTTCATTCATATTAATAAAAACTTGCTTAACATTACCATGTTTGTAAAATGAGGCAATATTTAAGTATATTGTTAATCAAAATTTAGGGTTAAAATAGTACAATATTTACCAATATGGCAATAGGCGCAACTTCTAATAGCAACAACGGTACAGGTAACCAAACCAATAACTGGCTTTTCCCGTTTATACTGGTTACTAGCCTCTTTTTCTTTTGGGGTTTTGTGCATAACCTAGACCCAATATTAATCCCTCACTTACGCAAATCTTTCAGGTTAAATGATTTACAGTCTTCGTTGATTGATTCGTCGGTATTCATTGCTTATTTTGCCATGGCCCTTCCGGCGGGTTACGTAATGCGTAAGTATGGTTACAAATCTGGCATTGTAGGTGGTCTTTTGTTGTTTGCACTAGGTTGCTTTTTATTTTTACCCGCAGCAGATACCCATCAGTATATTTATTTTTTAGGCGCACTTTTTATTATTGCGAGTGGCTTAACTTTTTTAGAAACAGCCGCTAACCCATACGCTACTATTATTGGTCCTCCCGAAACGGCAACCCGTCGTTTAAATTTTGCACAATCATTTAATGGTCTTGCTGCGATGGTAGCTCCCATTATTGGTGGTCAGTTTATTTTGTCTGGTACAGAAATGTCTGATGAAGCTTATGCTAAATTATCTCCAGAAGCGCTTAATGATTATTTGACAACCGAAGCGCAAAGTGTAAAAATGCCTTACCTGATTTTAGGTATTCTTGTTTTACTGGTAGCTGTTTTGTTTATGGTATCCAAGCTGCCTGATGTAAAAGAAGGAGACGATAACGCAGCAGGTAACAATCCACTAAAAGCCTTTAGGCATAAGCATTTGACGTGGGCTGTAGTGGCACAATTTTTTTATGTTGGTGCTCAAGTTTGTGTAGGTAGCTTTTTTATTAAGATGGCAAGAACAGGCGCCGGTATGGACGAAAAAACGGCAGCTCAATATTTAGGTTGGGGTTATGGAGCCGCCTTTATGCTTGGAAGATTTGTGGGTACTTTTTTAATGGGAAGGTTTGCTTCTGAAAAATTATTGAGTGCTTACGCACTTATTAATATTGTTTTATCTGCAGTTGCTATTTTTGGATCAGGCATCGTTGTGGTGTATGCATTAATTGCAATTGCATTTTTTATGTCCATTATGTTTCCAACTATATTTTCACTCGGTATTAAAGACGTTGGCGCCGATACAAAAATGGCATCTAGTTTAATTGTGATGTCAATAGTTGGTGGTGCATTATTACCACCAGTACTTGGTGTTATTTCTGATGCAACAGGCAGTATTCAAAATGGGTATATTGTACCATTACTTTGTTTTGTTGTGGTATTTTTATTTGCAACCAAAGGACATAAAGTTAAATCTGTATAGTACTCATGACTACTGTGCCCCCAAAAAGATTAGTGATAGAGATGCACCCCAAAGACAATGTGTTGGTGGCGCTAACCCATTTGGCTGCAGGGCAAGTAGTGGATTATAGAGACGAGCAGTTTACTATTTTGGAACCGATTCAAAGCAAGCATAAATTTTATACAGCAAATTTTTCAGCGGGCGCCCCTATTTATATGTATGGCGTTTTAGTTGGAACCACGCAATGTGATGTGGCCAGAGGAAGCCTTGTTACTACGGCTAATTTAAAGCATGCGGCTGAGCCTTATGCTTACCGTGAAACAAATTTTTCATGGGAAAAGCCAGATGTTTCACAATTTGCGAATAAGACCTTCAATGGTTTTGTAAGATCTAATGGCCAGGTGGGTACGGCCAATTATTGGTTATTTATTCCTACGGTATTTTGTGAGAATAGAAATTTAGATGTCATTAAAGAAGCCCTGCATCACAAACTTGGTTATGCGGTTAGTGATAAATATAGCAAGTATACCCAGTCACTTTTAGAAGCATACCAAAATGGAGATTCTGTTAATGACATCAACTTTGCGCCAAGTAATACGCCTCAAAAAAACCGGGTATTTAAAAACGTAGACGGTATAAAATTTTTAAATCATAACGGTGGTTGCGGTGGTACGAGAGCTGATGCAGCAACATTAAGTGCCTTACTCGCTTCTTATGCAAATCATCCAAACGTAGGTGGGATAACGGTTTTAAGCCTCGGATGTCAACACTTGCAAGTAGAAGATTTTAAAAATGACATTAAAAAAATAGCACCTGATTTTGATAAACCACTTTTTGTTTTTGAACAACAACAATCAGAAAGCGAAGAAGAACTCATTGCATCTGCGATCAAAAAAACATTTGAAGGACTCATTCAAATCAATCAATTTGAAAGACAGCCTGCACCTTTAAGTGCACTTACGCTTGGCGTAAAATGTGGAGGTAGTGATGGGTTTAGCGGTGTTTCTGCAAACCCTGCGGTAGGGTATGCCGCTGATTTATTGGTGGCCCTTGGCGGTAAAGTTTTACTCGCAGAGTTTCCTGAATTATGCGGCGCCGAACAAGATTTAATTGATCGTTGTGAAACTGAAACCGCTGCAAACAAATTTATAGATCTCATGCGGAGTTATGATGCCCTTGCGCATCAAGTGGGTTCTGGATTTCACATGAACCCTTCTCCAGGGAATATTAAAGATGGTTTAATTACGGATGCCATAAAAAGCGCGGGAGCCGCAAAAAAAGGAGGGACATCTCCCATTGTAGACGTGCTCGATTACACAGAACAGGCTACTAAACCTGGCCTTAGCCTTGTTTGTACCCCCGGAAATGATGTAGAAGCCACAACGGGTAAGGCAGCAGCAGGCGCTACCCTTATATTATTTACTACTGGACTTGGAACGCCAACGGGCAATCCAGTTTGTCCGGTTATTAAGGTAGCCACCAATTCATCTCTTGCCAAAAGAATGAAAGACATTATCGATATTGATTGCGGACCTATTATTAGTGGTGAAAAAACCATTGAACAAATGGGCTTAGAAATTTTAGAATATTGTATTAAGGCAGCTAGTGGTGAAGTGACTCCCAAAGCAGTGCTATTAAACCAAGACGATTTTATACCGTGGAAGCGCGGCGTTTCTTTATAATTATTTTTTATGTTTTCATTAGTTAATAAAACAGCAGTGATTACCGGCGGTGGTAGTGGCATTGGAAAAGCAATAGCCGTAACATTTGCAGCACAAGGGGCGGCAGTGCATGTGTTAGAATTAACCACAGAAGCTGCAGCTGATACAAAGTCAACGATAACAGCTGCCGGCGGAAAAGTGAGTGTGTACGCTTGCAATGTTGCCAACAAGGATGAAGTAAATGAAGTGTTTGCATCAATCGGTGCCATTGATATTTTAGTAAACAATGCCGGCGTTGCACATATTGGTAAAGCCGATACAACCCCCGAAGCAGATTTTGACAGGGTAATGTCTATCAATGTAAAAGGTGTGTATCACTGCATTGCTG
>JACCDP010115761.1_pt1 | contig 15641 bp, 10 predicted proteins | sample 7445841 | NCBI WGS metagenome assembly JACCDP01 (sample SAMN15323441, study PRJNA562643) | freshwater metagenome | isolation source: river surface water | place: USA:Blue River Watershed | collected 2017-08-17 | reverse complement strand
GCCACCTAAATGGTGGCCTTTTAAACTGTTGGGATATTTGCTTATTCCTGAATGATTAATTTCTGAAAGCCCATACCATTTTTGGATTGTGACTTAATCATATAAACACCCTGTGTCAGATAGGTTAAGTTTAACTGAGACTCTCCGGCTTGCAGGTATTGCTGATGCACCAAAGCCCCTTGCATGTTATAAATGCTGAGTTCGGTATTTTCAGATAATGGACTTTGGAAATAGAAAACATCTGATCCGGGGTTAGGGCTAAGCATAACCGACTGTTGGGCTTGCCCTGAAATATCGGCGATAGAAACAGATCCGCAATCTTTCTCTGGAAGAATCTGATATTCGGTGGCGCAACTGCTCCCTTGAAATACCACATTTAAAGGGCCTCCACCAAAACACAAGAGCATGTATCCTCCAACATCAAATGAAGCGCCTGGGCTTATAGTTGCAAAGCTGGGCCCCACAATTCTATAGCGTGTCCAAAAGGGATGTGTATTGTCTACTACCGATAATGTTCCGGTACCATAAGTATCTTTATATTCTGTAGACTTAGGTACATCAAATTCTAATATCCAGCCTCCTGCAACAGTAGTAGTGGTGTTGTTTTTTATGGAGAATTTTACTGGTTCAACCCTGGGGTGGCTATAGCTGGCACTAAAAGTAAAGCTAAAATTAGTGGAGGCCGCAGGTAAATTGGTTCTTCCTTTGGCTTTAACCAGCGTAGCATTTTTGAAATACTTATGAGCATAATTCGTCATATCGCTTCCGGTAGTATAATAACCTAATTGGGAATTGTAATGGTAATCACCACTTAATTCCCAAAACATCATACCACCCAATCCGCGATCAACAATATAATCCAGTTTATCTTTTAAGCTAACGGTATCTTCATAGGTAAGAAATACTTTTTTAGTAGCGTTCCAAACATATACAGATTTGGTGGTATTATCAAAATAACGGGAATAGCCGGTTAAACCATTTTGCATAGAGGCATAAGGTGTACCTTGCAGGTAATTGTAGTTAGAGGTGCCCGGGTTTTTAAGTAAGTTAAGCACATGCCAGAGGGGGTTAGCACCGGCTTCAGGCTCTGGAGCAGGATCATCCCAGATACCATGAATGCCACCTGCACCATCACCTATTTTTTGGGTAAAGGTAGAGCCATCCGAACAGGTACCACTCATCTGGCTTTCGGCTGTTTTTCCCCATAGGCCGTTGGTGCCACCGCTTACATTTTCCCAACCGCGGGAGTAATAACCTATGCCCAGGTTTAGTTTACTCGGATGAATAATTCCGGAATAGTATTTTACAGCCCAGTCACAATTAAGTGTGGGTTGTGGAAAAGGGGCAACGGTTTCCGGGTCACTGGCCGAGGCATAAAGGGCATTATGAGGGCCGGCAACACCGTTCCAGGCTCCGTGCAGGTCATAAGACATAATGTTAACAAAGTCCAGGTATTTACAGTATTCAGCATTACCTGTTGGCATGCCACCCAGTGTCCAGCTCGAAGCAGAAGCAGCAATGGTTAACAGGTATTTTTTACCATCGGCAGTAGAGGCGGCATCTAACTTTGTGCGGAGTAGTTTTATTAACTCCACATAATAGGTAAAATAGGCAGGGTTAGTTTCCGGATGATACATGTTTTTATCGCAGGGAAGCACAGCCCCGTCTGCTGATGATGGGTATTCCCAATCCAGATCAACCCCGTCAAACCCATATTTTCGGATAAAATCTACACAGCTATTAGCAAAAGTTTCTCTTCTTGCAGCATCGGAAGACATGTTGTAGTAACCGCCTGAGGCAGCCCATCCTCCAATAGATATGAGTGTTTTTACTCCAGGGTACTGACCTTTATATACCGTAAATAAATTGAATTGTCCTTTGTAAGGAAGGCTGGTGTTTTGCCCAGGAAGTGTATTTAAAATAGCAACAGCAGAATCCAGTAGTTTAATTTTATAATCTTTTCCAACCCCTGCAAAAGCGTAATTAATGTGTGTAAGTTTGCTCCAGGGAATATCGTCAACACCATAATTGCCTTTATCCGGCCGGTCGCCCCAGGAGGCAAAATAAGCAATTATACGTTTCGGACAAGGGGTGTAATCGGTGTAATGGGTTTGAGACTTTAGATGGTATGAAGTACCAAGCAGCATCAGTAGTAAAAAGGGTGTAAAATAGTTGTTTTTTCTCATTGGTGTGGGGTTTGGAGTTGTTGAATTATAGTTTTAAGGGTTTATACAAGGTTTAAACGATTTGGGTTTCGGATTGCACATCAAACAAAAAAAAGAAGTAAAAGTTTCATCCATCATACCTAAAATCATAGAGATTTCTTTGCGTTTTCGGACGTTAAATTATTTTCAAAATGTCAGTAAGAAAAAAGTAAAGACAGTATAAATTACCATTTTAATTTTTTCGAATTATATAATTCAATTTTTAAGTTACTGAAAATAAATTAATTAAATGATTAATGATGTGAGTATTTATGGGATTAATTACCAAGAAGTGAAAAAACACAACTCGACCATTAGCCTGCTAAAGCAGATGAAATTGGTGTGATGGTAACCCGCTTTTATGCTATAGTTAGCCGCGTACTCGTTTAAGGATGACAATCGTATTTATCGCAAAGAAAAATAAATGAACTCATGGCAGCTGCTCCCAATTCAAGTTCCCGTTTATTTACTTTGTCAAAGGTATCGTCGGCTGTGTGGTGATAATCAAAATAACGCTGAGAATCAGGTTCCAATCCACAGCAAATAGTACCGCCATTTTTTAACGGACCAATATCCACGCCACCCCAGCCTTTTCTAATTTTTATTTCGTAAGGCTCAAACAGATTTTCCCATTTTTGAAAACGATGAGCTATGTTTTCATCTGCATCAATGCATATTGCCCTGGGGCTAAATCCACCTGCATCACTTTCCAGTGCCAGCAGGTGTTTTTCATTTTTTTTCAAAGCCATTTCGGCATAACTTTTACCGCCCCTTACTCCGTTTTCTTCATTCATAAAGGCTACTACACGAATGGTATGGCGGGGGCGTATTCCGGTTTTTTTAAAAGCGGCTAAAATTTCTATACTTTGAGTAACACCGGCACCATCGTCATGAGCACCCTGCCCCAAATCCCAACTGTCTAAATGCCCTCCCGCTAAAATTATTTCATCAGGTTTTTCGCTACCTCTAATTTCCCCAACCACACTAAATGAAGGAGCATCAGGGAGAGTGGTGCAATTCATTTTAAGAAACAACTGAGCTTTGGGTAGTTGTTTCAATGATTTACTCAGTTTCTCCGCACTCAGTGTGCTGATGGCACAGGAAGGGATCTTTGTAACAGTAGTGTCATAGGACATAGAACCGGTGTGTGGAAAATCATTCAGTGCCAAAGTCATGGATCGGGTTATGCTGGCAATGGCACCATACCGGGCAGCTTCAACTGCTCCCTTGCCCCGGTACTTTACGGCTTCTCCATAGGCCGAACCTGTATGTATATGGCGCGCATCCATAGGCACATTATAAAACACTATTTTTCCTTTTATTTTTTCAGTTCCCAGTAGTTTCAATTCATCGAAAGAATGTACTTCAATTACTTCGGCCCAAATCCCTTTAGCTGGTGTGGCAACCGAGCCTCCCAGGGCGCAAACAGCCATTTTTATGTTAGTTTTTCCAGCTTTTAAATTACATTCTTCTGCTGCACCCCTTACCCAATGCGGAACCATGCAGGGTACCAGGTAAACACTATCGGCCCCGGCTTCTTTCGTTGCTTTTTGTGCCCATTCCACTGCCTTTTGAGCTTGTTCCGAACCACTCAGCCTTCCGCCAATTTTCACCGCCAGGTATTCTTCATTTTTATAGGTATTACTTTCAGTTAAATGATAATCGAAAAGCTTACGGATAAGAACAGAGTCACTCTGACTATAAACAGAAACCGAAACAAATAAAAAACAAGATAATAGAATAGCTCTCATAAATCAGGTAAAAGTGAAATCCAAAAGTAAAGACTTCAGGGGAAAATGCAAATTAAATTAAAGAAGGGAAATAAACGACCTATTTTAGTTAAAAACACATTTGAATCAATGGCACCAGGCAGTAAAATTAACGAGGATGATGTCTCTCCACTTACAAAAACTTGACAATTAGGGTTCGCCTTCATGAAATAAAAAAGCAAAGAGCAGGTTATCATGAATTTGCGAAAGCTAAATTTAGTCTATTGTTTTTGCTATTTAGTAGAAACAAAAGGAACATTTGTCGCTATATTCACGTATATAATATAAAACAAAAGTAATATGTCATCAAAAATAAATAGAAGCAGCCTAAGTGTTTTCCTTAGTATGCTAACCGTGGGAGGGCTTGCACAAACCACTTTATATGTTGGAGCAGGAGCAGGAGAGTATAGCACTATTGCATCAGCCTTTTCGGCTTGTACAAGTGCAGGTACAAATTATATTATTGAAATAAAAAGCAGCTATGTTAATTCCGAAACCAAACCTATTACATTTAACTCATATAACGCTGCCAGTATTATGCTAAGGCCGCATTCATCTGTTAGCAGCACCTTAACCCTTAGCACCAGCTCTGCAGTTTCGGTATTTAATTTTACTGGTGCTGATAATATAACTATCGATGGGCGGGTTGGATCATCGGGATCATCAGGCTTGTTAACCATTGAAAACACACAGGCAACCGCCTCCAGATATGCCATACAGTTTTCGGGTGGTTCAACCGGAAATACCCTGCGGTACTGCACCATAAAAGGCTCTAATACTTCAGGTGTAACTTCATCAACAGCGCCCGGGGTAATTATGTTTGGTTCGGGTACCAATAACAACAACACTATATCAAATTGTATTATAACAAAGTCTGGTGCCGATTGGCCGGCAGTATTAATAAATAGTTATGATAATTCTACCAATAACCTGCTTACCATTAGTAACAATGAAATGTCTGATGCCTCAGTGTTTTATATTTACGCTAACGGAAACAGTAATACGGACTGGACTATCAGCAATAACAGTTTTTATCAGAATAGTAGCCTAACCAGTTCTCTTGATCATGTTTTTATTTATTTAACGGATGGAGGAAATTATACCATTACCGGAAATTATTTTGGGGGACGTGCGGCCAACTGCGGCGGCGCTGCTTATGAAATAACAGGCTCCAGGGCTTTTTATGGAGTTTATTTTAGCTCCAGCACCAGCTCAACTACGAATGTGGTTTCAGGAAATACTTTTCAAAACATTACATATACTACCACTAAAGGAAGCGGCTATCACTTTTGTTTTATTTTTGCCGAAGGAACGGCTAATTACACAGTAGGTTCTTCAGGAAACGGAAACCTAGTGGGTTCGTCAAGTGGTACCGGTAATATTACCATTACGGACAATGGAAACTCTACCAGTATGGAATATTATTTGGGTTATTTTGGATCAACCGGAACGGTAAGCATAGCCTACAATACCATTGGTGGAATAACCCACAACGGTAGCAATACAGCCGCCGCCGGTATTAGTTTAGTTTACGTGGATGACGGAACGGTGAGTATTACCAATAATACCTTTGGTAACAGCACTTCAGAAAATATAATAAATAATAACAGAGCTGCTTTCTGGGGAACCATGGTGAATATCTCAAATGGCGCCATAGCCATTTCCAATAATACTTTTCAAAACATTAAACAAACCGGTACCAGAAATTTTAATTTAGTTAATTGCAGTGCAGGGCCTTTAACCTGCAATGCAAATACATTCGAAAATATTTACTCTTCAAGCACCAGCAGTGAGCACCATATTTGTTATTTTTCGGATAACTCAAACTTTACATTTAACTCCAACACCATCTATCACATAAACTTTACTGCTGCTGCCGCATCTTCTTTTATATATTGCGATGCAGGAAATGGAACAGCAACGATAAACTCCAATATTATTGGTGCTTATGGGCTAAGTAATGACATACAATACGGTGGTAACGGCGAGCTGGATATTATTTATGTGGAAGATGGCGATAATGTGACATGTAACGGCAATGTTATTGAAAATATTTACCTCAGCGATAACGGTGCTTCAAACTTATTTAAGGCCATTTATTTTGCCCCCAGTGTTTCAGGAACCAGCACCTGCAATAATAATGGAATAGATAACATTAGCAGTAATATAGGGGCAAGTACTGCACAACAAGCATTGGTAGGAATTGATAACAGCAGCAACAGTACGCTTAATTTAGATGCCAATACTATTACCGACCTGGTACTGAACAATACAGGTGCAGTATTCAATTCCATTATTGGTATTGCCATTCAGGGGAGTGGCCGCTCAACAGCATCCCGAAACAAACTCACTGGTTACACCAATACTACCAGCCTGGCAGCTAGCGCTGCAAGCATAAATGGTATTTACATTAACTCGGGTGGTAACAGCAAATACCTGTATAATAATGTTATCATGCTAAGTAATGATCCTAATACCAATGCACTTGAAGTACATGGTGTTTATGTGGAATCATCATCAGATATGAATATTTATCACAATACCATTAAAATTTCGGGTGCACCTGCATCAGGAGCTTTGAATTCTTCGGCCATTGATTTTATTGCTACTTCAGGCCACCAGAATATCTCCAATAATTTATTACAGAATTTGCGTAGCGGAGGTACAGGAAAACATTATACCATTATTGCTGGTGCTAACGGAAACAACTTTACGGAAGATTATAATTATTTAGAAACAGCTGATCCATCAACGCTTGCGAGCTGGGCCAGTACAGATAAAACCTTTGCTTCGTGGAACACCAGTTCGGGTGCTACTCAAAATAAAACAGGAACGATTACGGTTGGAGCCAGCGGCGGAGTTAGCGGAGCTACCACCAGCGATGTTATGGCTAATGGAACAAATGTGTTAACTGACGTAGCGACAGATTTTGACGGTAATTCCAGATCTGCCTCCCCCTGGCGTGGTGCCTTTGAAGCCTTTACTCCCTTGCCGGTGGAGTTGATTAGTTTTAACGCGGTAAGAAAAAATGATCGGGTGGAACTAAGCTGGAAAATAGCCACGGAAACAGAGAATGATTATTATACGGTAGAACGCTCGCAGGATGGTAGAAATTATGATAAAATGGGTAGGATTAAATCTGAAAAAAATTCAGACCAGGAAAATACCTATGATTTTACTGATGATGCACCGCTTGATGGTGTTAGCTATTATAGGTTGAGTCAAACTGATCTAAATGGCGAAGAAAAGATACTGGCCGTAACTGTGGTTAATGCCAGTCTTGTATTACCGACATTATTTAGGGGATTTCCTAATCCCTGTCTAGATAAATTCACCTGCCTTACCTCCCGGAAATGGGAAGGCCATGCTGTTTGTATAAAAATTTACAATGACATGGGAAATGAAGTAAAAACTATGGCTTGGCAAAAAGATGCTCTTGCTCTTGATGAAGTAGTTGAGATTGATACCAGAGAATGGCAACCAGGGATTTATACGATTAAAACCTTTTGTAATAATACTTCAGAAAGCATTAAGGTTGTCAAAGCAAATCAGTAGCAGGTCTTGAACAAGAATAGTTTATTGGTGTCTTTTTTATACAGTGTTTATTTGTGCTATTCTCCCCAGTACTATAAATATTTTTTGTATTTTAAATGTGTAATTTTTACTAATCTGTTACTAATTAATCTCTTTAGTAGGGGATGAAAAATTAAAGTAATAAGCCAGTATAATTTTAGCCGAAAAAACAATAAATGGAGCTAAGCTTAGTCAATCAAAAGCATAGATGAATAAAGAGAAAGTAGTGTTGAAAAATATAAGCCTTGGAAAATAAAAGTGAAGTAGGTTTAATGTGTTAAAACAAGGACGAAATAAGGAAACTTTTGCTATAAAACCACGTAAATATGTAGTATAGTTTAAAAAGCAATTTCAATTTATGAGTCCCCGCATTGTTTCTTTTATTACTGGTATACTGCTGAGCTTAAATTTAACTGCTCAAACAACCTTATACGTTGGTACCGGAGGTGGTGAGTACAGCACCATCGCCTCTGCCTATGCTGCATGTACGAGCGCAGGCACACACTACATCATTGAAGTTAAAAGCACTTATGCCAACAGCGAAGCTAAACCCATTACGTTTGCTTCAAATGTGGCTGGAAGTATCATTATCAGGCCACATTCTTCAATTGTAGCTGTTTTAACTATTACTACCGGAACAGCGGCTTCGGTATTCAGTTTTACCGCCGGAGATAATATTACTATAGATGGCCGTGTGGGATCTACGGGTAGCACCAGTTTGTTTACTATTGAAAATACTCAGGCTGCATCCTCAAAATATGCTATTCAGTTTTCAGGAGGCTCTACTTATAATACCATCAAATACTGCACGGTAAAAGGTTCTAACACATCTTCTACAGCCAGTTCTACTTCACCGGGAGTAATTATGTTTGCATCCGGAACTAATAATTATAATACCATTGATAATTGTACTATACGCGAATCAGCCTCCGGTAATCCATTGGTGGGGGTTTACAGTTATGATGCTACCAATAACAATTTGCTGACCATTAGTAATACCAATTTTGTGAACATGGAGTACAGGCATATTTGGGCAGACGGAAATAATAATACGGATTGGACCATCAGCGGAAACAGTTTTTACCAAACAGCTACACAAACGGGCGGCTCTGGAAATATGATATTCATTTATATGGAGCATGGAACAGGGTACACCATTAGTGGGAATTATTTCGGTGGCCAGGCAGCGCAATGCGGAGGTTCAGCTTTTACCTTCACAGGGGATGATATGCTTAACTGTATATTTTTCGATCAATCCAACAGCGGAACCATTACCGTTTCTAACAATACCATAAAAAACATAGCTTATACTACCACGCTGGGAGCAGGTAATCACTGGTGCCCCATTGATACCTGGGGTTCTTCTAATTTTGTGATTAGCGGAAACACCATTGGATCAACAAGCGGTACAGACAATATTACAGTAACCGATAATGGTTCCAGTTCCACAGCCTACGAATTTGTTTTGGGTGAGTTTAGTGCAACTGGTACAACAACTTATTCCAATAATGTTGTTGGAGCTATTACCTTTAACGGCTCAAATACTACGAATAAGAGGTATTATTTAGCTTTTATTGATAATGGTACTAATAATTTTTCTACTGGGAATATTTTTGGAAATACTACTGCAAATAATATGAAATTTTTAGGAACGGGTTCAGGTCAGTACGGTCTCAGAAATACAGGGTCGGGCCAGTTTACTGTTAATGAAACTATATTCAGAAATTTTTATTTAGCCGGTAGTCAGAATTTTAACTGTGTAAACAGCCAGGGCAGTGTTTTAAGCTGCACCAATAATACCATGTATAATTTAACCTCAGATTCAGACACCTATAATTATAGCGTTTATCATTTGGTGAATGCGGCTGCCACTATTACCGGAAATACCATATATGATATTAGCCTTACAGGATCAGCAATTACTCAGTTATTTTTTATAGAGGCCAGCGGAGGTGCTGTAACCTGCAGTTCAAATACAATAGGAGAGTTTGGAACTACTAATGATATTTCCATAGCCAGTAATACAAATAATTATATTTTTTATTTTGGCAGCGCTTCCACCTTAACTGCCAGTTCCAATGTGGTGCAGAATGTGTATTTAAGCAGTACAGGTTCTTCCAATGAATTTGAGGCTATTTCCATTCAATCAGGAGTAAGCAGTACCACAACCATTAGCGAAAATGGTATTGATAATATCACTTCGGAAATAAACTCTAATTCTTCCAGGGAAGCTATCCGGGGTATTAACCATTCAGGTGCAGGAGCAGCCACCTTCAGGCACAATACCATGTCAGATTTTATTGTTAATACTACAGGTACTGAAAAGGTAAACGTTGCCGGTATTTATATTAATTCAGCTGCCTCCAGTGTTACTATCAATAGAAATAAAATCACCGGACTTATTAATAAATCAACTGTTGCCGCCACTACAGCCGCTATACGTGGCATTTATGTGCTTAACACCGGCGTTTCGGCTAATATTTATAATAATATTGTGTTGATCGATAATGGCAGCAATACTAACGATATATTAATTTATGGTATTTATTCGGTTAATACTTCTACCAATAACATTTACCACAATACCGTTAAAATATTTGGGTCTATATCATCGGGTAGTCAGTACGCCTATTCATTGTATATTAATGTTGGCTCCGGAACTTATAATATTAGAAACAATAATTTTCAGCAATTACGTACAGGTGGCTCTGCCAACTTTTACGCCATTGCCAATGCCAACACGGGTAATACCTTTGTGGAAGACTACAATTACCTGGAGAATACCACCTCTTCCAAGGTAGGGTTATGGAGCGCAACCAATAAAACCTTTGCCGCCTGGAATACTTCCTCAGGAGCTACAAATAATAAAAATGGAACCATTACGATTGCAGGAGACGGATCGGTTCCTGCAGCTACAACAACAGATGTGAAAACAAACGGAACAAACTTATCAGCAACGGTAAGTGATGACTTTGATGGGAATGCCAGAGCCTCGACCCCCTGGAGAGGAGCATACGAAATTGCTATACCTTTACCGGTAGAGTTGGTAGAATTTAAAGAGGTTTGCCGCCAGGATGGTACTCATATTTTCTGGTCTACCCAAACAGAAATAAATAATGATTATTTTATACTCGAGTATTGTGATGATTCATTAAACTGGGAAGAAATCGCCCGAATAAAAGGGCAAGGCAACTCTGTGAGTTTAAATCAATATGAATTTTTGCATAAAAACATAAATCCCCGCCGTAATTATTACCGCTTAACACAGGTTGATTATGATGGAAGAACAGAGGTGTTTCCCATTATAACTTCACAGTGTGATAAAGATATGGAGGATATACTGGTGTACCCCAATCCATTTGAAAGCGCTATTAAAATTGATGTTCAACATAAAACCGGAAATAAATTATCGCTGGTGTTGTGTGACACCAACGGAAAAATGCTGATGGGTTTTGAGTGGACAGGAGATGAAATAGATCAAAACCCTCAAATGATAATCAACACAGATTATTTGCCGGCTGGCACCTATATACTTCAAGTTTCTAATGGAACTAATTTGAAGGGATATAAAATGGTAAAACTGACGGAATAATGCTCAGAATTCCAATCCTACAGGCTTAATGAGGTCACTTTTCTTTATAACTTTTTTCTGAATCAGGCGATTTCCTAAATTGAGTTCCATTAAATATACTCCATCAGGAAGGTGATTTAATTTAAGCTCTATCGAGTTTCTGGCAGTATTTCGTTGTTCACTATAGATGATACTGCCCGAAGAAGGCTCAAACAACATAATGTCTACAATTTTATTTTCAGGTAAACCTTTAATAAACAGGGTTTCTGTAAAAGGTATAGGAAAGCTGAATCTTCTGGGGAATTTTTTCATAGCATTTATTTTACTGTCTTTTCCTGGTATTTTGATTTAAACTAAACTACAAAAATTATTTTATTTACAAAACAGAATACGAATAAAAATGACAAATTTTTACGAGTTAGTATAATCTGATTTTAGAAACAAAACGCTCTTGTCAGTGATAGAACCCTTGTAAGTTTACCGAACCGAGACTTGTCAGGATAATACACTTTCCGCTTATTCAGTTTGACAGTAGGTTACAAGATTTAGTTTGGGGATAATCGTTGTGATTAAATTTCCCTGATTGAATCAGTGTAAAATTACGACAATTATTTCTTGGATAGTGATGTGCTGATAGAATTGACCAAGTTACGTCAGATTATTGTAGAATTATTTTTCTATTAATTCATTCGTGAAAATGCTATGCGCCGAAGATGCATCAGAAGGTAGATTATTGCCCCATCAGGAATGATTGATAACTTATGCTAATTGTTCGGTAAAATACCAATAGACTGCTGTTTAAAGGTAGTAAAAATAAAAGCAAAGCTCAGGTACAACACGATTATTAGAGAAAAAAGAAAAGGCTGTCTGAAAAGACAGCCTTTAAAAAATGTCAGAAATAATTAATGCGATACTAATAATTTATTGGTGCGAATTACTTTTTCATTTACATGCAATGAGTAGAAATATACTCCGGCAGGAATTTCAGTTACATCTAAAACTACTTTACCTTTATTTTCTTTTAATTGAATCTCTTTCAACAAAGATCCGGTAATAGTGAATAATTTAATGGAAGCTTTGTTAAAATCACTTTGGATATTATAATTCAAACTGGTAGTTTCTGCAGCCGGATTTGGAGTAATTGGTTCCATATAAGCGTTCACCATTTGTTCTTTAATACCAACTGAGCATGCAGCACCAGACACATTGTAAGTAATGGTTACACTGGCCATATCGGCATTATTGTTTACATCAAAAACATCATAACGTACTACATAAGTTCCGCAGCAGTTACCGCTGGTAAGTGTGCACTAATACCATATGTTCCGGGATTAGGATCGTGAACCTCTCCTGGAGCAATTGGTATAGAGGAACTAACAGACAGAAAATCGGGGTAACAATTGTTTTTGTCACAAAATGAAAGGGATTGAGGCTCTGCACAGCCCGTTGGTACAGAAATAATATTCTTTTTTATCTTGTAACTTTTAGTGGAGCTAGAGATGTTTTTAATGTCAAATTTTGTTTCATAAAGATCATTTTGCGTCATATTTTCGGTTAGAGCAGTTACCGGAGTTGTTGTACCATGTTTGGTAATTTGGAAACTTTGGGCATAGGTTGTTCCTATACCTATAGTTACATATAACAACAATAATTGTTTTTTCATGTTTAGTCAGTTAATTGGTGTAGAATGCATGTGTTTTTTCTAAGTTTCAAGAGCTTCATTTTCAAAATTAAGTGATTTACGCTTAAAATTCAAGATATAAGTTAAATATTAAGTGCAGTTAAATTAGCTTTTGAAATAAGAATCCTTGGTGTGTTATACCATATTGATATAATATATAGTCCAATATTAGGAATTTATAATATTTTTTTGTAATATTGGACTATATATTATATCAATAATGTCGCTGCCTAAAGCCATCCATATAAAAGAAAGTCTATCAGAGCTGAAGGCTCTTCAAAGAAGTTCAGGAGAACTCATAAGCAAACGCTTACGTATCTTGATAGAGTTTAAGAAGCATGAAAAGACAGGTATTTCCAAGCGGGCTGTATCCGAAGCCACGGGTATCAACCATAATAGTGTTACCAAATGGAGAAACATTTATTTGAAAGATGGTATTGATGCCATACTGAAACATGGTCGTGTAGGCTTTAAACAAGCCCTTATTGATTCGGAGAGCAGAAAGGCTATAGAGAATAAGTTGAAAGACCCCAAAAATGGTTTACGTGGCTGCAAGGAGCTACATGAATGGGTAGTTCATCATCTAAAAATTGATATTAAATACAACACGCTCTTTAAATATACAGTGAGTCAGTTCGGAAGTAAAATAAAGGTAGCTCGGAAAAGCCATGTAAAAAAGGATGAGCATCTTGTAGCAGATTTTAAAAAAACTTCGGCTCCATCTGTCAACAAATTGCCCTCAAAGCGAAAAAAAGTTTCACAAGCGTAAATTTATACTTTCAGGACGAAAGTAGATTTGGATTATTCACCAAGAACGGTAAAGCACTAACAGCTAAAGGGATAAAACCTATTTGCCCTTTTCAGCAAGTTTTTCAATTCACTTATCTTTTTGGTGCTTTTTCGCCTGTAAATGGTGATAAATTCTTATTGGAAATGCCTTTTTGTAATGGAGAAAGCTTTCAACTATTTTTAAATGAATTCTCCAGTAATAACCCAAATGAGTTCAAAATAATGGTGCTGGACAATGGCGTATTCCATAAAGCCAAATCTATTAACGTACCCAATAACCTATGCCTGATTTTTTTACCACCCTGCAGTCCGAGCTTAATCCTGCCGAAAAAATATGGGCAAGGATTAAAAGAACCTATACCAATCAAACATTCAAAACCATAGAACTTATCAGCGAATTTATTGCCAATCAAATTAAAAGCTTAAGCCCTTTTGAAGTAATCAATACATGCAATTTCGAGTACGCTTTTTGTCCTAGTATTTGGACTATATAATATGTCAATATGGTATTACTTAATTTAACAGAAATTAACCTTTTTAATCAATAGTATTGCCTCTATGGATAATTTTAAGAGTAGTAATAATCATTGGTCCCCAGGTCAAGCCCTAGACTCAAATTCCACCCCAAGGGGTGAGGTATTATATCTTCCGACCTTCTCGGTGGTCGGGATCGTTCGACTAATTCCGCTGAAACGGAAAGTCTCACGAATAAAACAGAGCACTTGAATAATACGATGATAGGAAAAAGAAAAGGCTGTCTGAAAAGACAGCCTTTAAAAAATGACAAACTAATTTAGTGTGATACTAATAATTTATTGGTGCGAATAACTTTTTCATTAACATGTAAAGAATAGAAGTATACTCCTGCAGGAATTTCAGTTACATCTAAAACTACTTTACCTTTATTTTCTTTTAATTGAATCTCTTTCAACAAAGATCCAGTAATAGTGAATAATTTAATGGAAGCTTTATTAAAATCACTTAGGATATTATAATTCAAACTGGTAGTTTCTGCAGCAGGATTAGGAGTAATTGGTTCCATATAAGCGCTTACCATTTGTTCTTTAATACCAACTGAACAGGCAGCACCAGATACATTATAAGTAATGGTTACGCTAGTCATATCAGCATTATTGTTTACATCAAAAACATCATAACGTACTACATAAGCCCCACAGCAGTTACCACTGGCTAAATGCGCACTAATACCATATTTTCCTGGATTCGGATTGTGAATTTCTCCGGGGGCAAGTGTCATGGGGTCTTTACTAACAGAAGTAAAATCACCATAACACAGGTTATTGTCGCAAAATGAAATGGATTGAGGCTCTGCACAGCCCGATGGTACAGAAATAATGTTCTTTTTTACTTTGTAATTTTTAGTGGCACCAGAGATGTTCTTGATATCAAGTTTTACCTCATAGGTTGCGTCCAGGGTCATGTTCTCGGTTAGGGAAGTTACCGGAGTGGTTGTGCCGTGTTTGGTAATTTGGAAACTCTGTGCATAGGTAGTACCTATACCTAAAGCCGCGCATAGTAGTAGTAATTGTTTTTTCATAGTAATTAAAATAAATATGGGTTATGTGTTTAATTTATATAAAAAGATTAATCAGGAACAAATCACCTTATAACCAAAGATAGATTATTTTTGCTGGCAATGCAATGCTTAAATTGAAAATAAAGTGCAGTATAATTAGCTTTTGAAAAGGGTGCATGTCTGGCTGTAGTATTTTTATAAATTAAGTTTAACTAACTGTAAATAAGCGTTTTGTTTGTTTTTTTATTCACTTATTTCTTTATATTTAAACACAGAAATTCTTGTAGGCTATGCATTTGAAAGTATCAGCCACCACCTGCTTTTGTTGCTATTATCAGAAGTATTCCTTTTCTCCAGGATTCCGGGCTCTTTTGTCGGAATATCTTTCTGTAATTAGGGCTTGTTCATTAACAGTGAACAATTAATAAAACCGGTATCTTAGTGTCTTAAAAATAAAAATAAATGCAAGGCTCCCAAGGCAAATCATCAATAAAATCGTCAAGAAAGCGTGCAGTAG
>JACCDP011051476.1_pt1 | contig 15642 bp, 12 predicted proteins | sample 7445841 | NCBI WGS metagenome assembly JACCDP01 (sample SAMN15323441, study PRJNA562643) | freshwater metagenome | isolation source: river surface water | place: USA:Blue River Watershed | collected 2017-08-17 | reverse complement strand
TGTTTCGATGACGGCACATGGGTGGACTCTGCGTCGACCTCGGCCATCCAAATGCGGTCTGACTGTGGATCGAAATCTGTCAGCGCGGACGATTGCTCGTCGAGTTGGTCACCCAGCACCAGCACCAGGTTTCTTGTCTCATGGTGCATGGCGGTTGGCCAATGAAGTGGTTATTGCTCTAAAAACCGCTGCGCATCCAGTGCGGCCATGCAACCCGTGCCGGCACTGGTGATGGCTTGGCGGTACACGTGGTCTTGCACATCGCCAGCGGCGAACACGCCGGGCACACTGGTCTGTGTGGCCATGCCTTGTAAACCGCTTTGCGTGATGATGTAGCCATCTTTCATGGCCAATTGGCCTTCGAAAATCTGGGTGTTTGGCTGGTGACCGATGGCGATGAAGCAACCATGCACCGCGAGTTCGCGGGTGCTGTGGTCTTGGGTGCTTTTCAGCCGCACGCCCGTCACACCTGAAGCATCGCCCAGCACTTCATCCAGCACACTGTGCAGCTCCAACACGATCTTGCCCGCTTTGACTTTGTCCATCAGCTTGTCGATCATGATGGCTTCTGCTTTGAATTTGTCGCGGCGGTGAATCAAATGCACCTTGCTGGCAATGTTGGACAAATACAAGGCCTCTTCCACCGCGGTGTTGCCGCCACCGACCACGCAACACACTTGGTCGCGGTAGAAAAAACCATCGCAGGTGGCGCAACCGGACACGCCTTTGCCCATGAAATGTTGTTCAGTGGGCAGGCCAAGGTATTTGGCTGAGGCGCCGGTGGCGATGATCAAAGCATCGCAGGTATAGGTGCCGCTGTCGCCAAACAAGGTGAACGGGCGCTGGCTGAAGTCCACGCGGTTGATGTGATCGAACACCATGTGTGTGTTGAACCGTTCAGCGTGGGCTTGGAAGCGTTGCATCAAATCTGGACCTTGAACGCCATTGACATCGGCTGGCCAGTTGTCCACATCGGTGGTGGTCATCAGTTGGCCGCCTTGGGCCATGCCGGTGATCAAGGTGGGCTTTAAATTGGCGCGGGCTGCATAGACTGCGGCGCTGTAGCCGGCAGGGCCGGAGCCCAAAATAAGAACTTTGCTGTGTTGTGGGGAGGTCATGGTGTACTTTGGAAAAAAATCTGACGCAAAAACACGTCGCAAAACTACACATTTTAGGCTGGTGCGCCATCTCAAGCTTTGACGCGCCTGTTAAGCTTACGCTTGGCAATGACTTACTCTCTCAACACACTCAATCACACCAAAGACAAAGCGCCTGCAATCACCGGTTGGCAACGGTTTTTGCAGGAAATCGCCTTGTCACTGGGCTTCATTGTTCTGCTGTTTTGGCTGGTGGCTTTGCTCAGCCATTCGGCGCAAGACGCGGCCTGGACCACTTCCGGTTCGAGCGCCACGCCGCACAACTGGGGAGGCCGCATCGGCGCGGCGATCAGCGATTTGGGTTTTTTTGTCGCTGGTTATTCCATGGTCTGGTGCTATTTGGCCGCCTTGATCGCTTGGTTGAAAGCGTTGGCTGCGCGTTTGCGCAATGCGGACAGCCCCGACGTCGAGCCTCCTGTGTGGCGTTTGAGTCGCTGGGCATTTTGGAGTGGCCTGGTGTTGCTGATGTTGTCGAGCACCGGATTGGAATACACACGGCTTTACCGTTTTGAAGCCTTGTTGCCGGGTCATCACGCGGGCGGCATTTTGGGGTTTTTGGTGGGCGGTGCCGCCGCCAAATGGTTTGGCTTCAATGGTTCTGCGTTGATATTCATCGTCTTCATGTTGGTCGGCTTGTCATGGACTTTTGGTTTTTCATGGGTGCAACTGTCTGAGCAAATCGGTGCCAAGATCGATCAGGCATTGACCGATTGGCGTGAACGCCGAGAGATCGCCGAAGACTTGGCCATGGGTCAAGTGGCTGCCAAAGCGCGCGAGCAAGATTTGCACACAGAGGCCGTCTTCAATGACGAGTTGACGCCACACACGGTGCGCATCGTGGTGGACCCCGAACCCTTGGTGGCGCCCAAAAGCGAGCGCATGGCCAGAGAGCGCCAAAAACCACTGTTCAACGACATGCCGGATTCGCGTTTGCCGCAGGTCGATTTGCTGGACGATTCGCAAGTCAAACACGACCCGGTGGACGCTGAGACCATTGAGTTCACCAGTCGCTTGATTGAGAAAAAATTGCGCGACTTCGGCGTCGAAGTCAAGGTGTTGGCTGCCGCGCCCGGTCCGGTGGTCACGCGCTATGAAATTGAGCCTGCCACCGGTGTCAAGGGCTCACAAATCGTCAATTTGGCCAAAGACTTGGCCCGCTCGCTCAGCATGGTGTCCATTCGCGTGGTGGAAACCATTCCGGGCAAAAACTTCATGGCGCTGGAGTTGCCCAACGCCAAACGGCAGTCGATCCGCTTGAGTGAAATACTCGGCTCAGAGGTTTACAACGAAGCCAAATCCATGTTGACCATGGGACTGGGCAAAGACATCGGTGGTCACCCGGTGGTGGCTGATTTGGCCAAGATGCCCCATGTGTTGGTCGCGGGCACGACCGGTTCAGGCAAATCGGTCGGTATCAACGCCATGATTTTGAGCCTGCTCTACAAAGCCGAAGCGCGCGATGTGCGCCTGTTGATGATCGACCCCAAGATGTTGGAAATGTCGGTGTATGAAGGCATTCCGCACTTGCTCGCGCCCGTGGTCACCGACATGCGTCAAGCCGCGCACGGATTGAATTGGTGTGTTGGCGAAATGGAGCGCCGCTACAAACTGATGAGCAAACTCGGTGTGCGTAACTTGGCGGGTTACAACCACAAGATAGAAGAAGCCGCAGAAGCAGGCCATTCATTGCCCAACCCGTTCAGCTTGACGCCGGATGATCCCGAGCCATTAGAGCGCTTGCCTCACATCGTGGTGGTCATCGACGAGTTGGCTGACTTGATGATGGTGGTCGGCAAGAAAATTGAAGAGTTGATTGCCCGCTTGGCACAAAAAGCCCGTGCCGCGGGCATCCATTTGATTTTGGCCACGCAACGCCCCAGCGTGGACGTGATCACTGGTTTGATCAAAGCCAACATACCCACCCGCATTGCGTTTCAAGTCAGCAGCAAGATCGACAGCCGAACCATTCTGGACCAAATGGGTGCCGAGGCCTTGTTGGGCATGGGCGACATGTTGTATTTGCCCAGTGGCACCGGTTTTCCCATCCGTGTTCATGGTGCGTTTGTCAGCGATGAAGAAGTGCACCGTGTCGTGAGTTATTTGAAAACCCAAGGTGAGCCCAATTACATCGAAGGCTTGCTTGAAGGCGGCACGGTCGATGGAGACCACACAGGCCCCGATTTGTTTGGCGACACCACTGCTGAAAAAGACCCGATGTACGATCAAGCGGTTGAAGTCGTGTTGAAAAACCGCAAGGCCAGTATTTCACTGGTTCAGCGCCATTTGAAGATCGGATACAACCGCGCTGCCCGCTTGGTAGAAGACATGGAAAAGGCCGGCATGGTCAGCGCCATGAGCAGCAACGGACAGCGTGAAATTTTGGTGCCCACACGGCAAGAATGACCTGACACAGCCGTCGCCGTGTCTGGGTTGCAACAGGTAAGCCCACGTCGCAGGACCTCCCATGAAGTTTTTTGCATCATCCAACCAGACCAACAAATCGCCAACCACTTTACTCAAGCATGCGTTGTGGGTGTGCACGCTGTGGTGTTCGGTGGCCGTGGCCGACAGTGTCGACAGCCTGTCCTTGTTTTTGAAAAATACCCGCAGCATGCGTGCCGATTTTGTGCAAACAGTCACCTCGCCTGCAAAGGAAAACCGGCCTGCCAAAAGCAAAACCTCATCGGGCACGTTTGCTTTCGTGCGCCCCACCGTGTTCCGTTTTGACTATGCCAAACCGTTTGTGCAAAACATCGTGGCTGATGGCCAATATGTGTGGTTGTATGACGCAGACTTGAACCAAGTCACGCAGCGTCTTCAAGCGCAGGCCTTGGCCACCACCCCGGCTTCGTTGATTGCCTCGGCCAACGATGTGAGCAGCTTGCAAAAAGAATTTGTCCTGTTGGCGCAACCGGATTCAGAAGGCTTGCAATGGGTCGCTGCCACGCCCCACGCCAGTGACAGCAGTTTGCAACGGGTGCGCATCGGATTGCGCGTGAGAGGTGAGTCGGTCCAATTGGCGCAACTCGACATATGGGATGTATTTGGAACCCGCTCGTTGATCAAATTTGAACGCACCGACATCAACCCCAAGCAGTTGACGCTGGCGCAGTTCAACTTTGTGCCACCCAAGGGCGCGGATTTGATCAAGCCCTGAGGCCATGTCGTGTCGCCCCTGAACGCGTCCGATCCCCACATGCCATTGGCCGAGCGTTTGCGGCCACACACGCTGTCAGAAGTGGTCGGGCAGCAGCATATTTTGGGCGAGGGCAAGGCCCTGCGCGTGGCGTTCGAATCCGGACAACCGCACAGTTGCGTGTTGTGGGGACCACCCGGTGTGGGCAAGACCACCATTGCCCGCTTGATGGCCCAGGCTTTCGATGCCCAATTCATCGCCATCAGCGCGGTCCTTGGTGGCATCAAAGACATTCGCGAAGCGGTGGAGTTGGCGCAAACGGCACGTGATGCATGGGAACAAAAACGCACCATTGTGTTTGTGGACGAAGTGCACCGGTTCAACAAAAGCCAGCAAGACGCATTTTTGCCACACGTGGAATCTGGCTTGTTCACATTCATTGGCGCGACCACCGAAAACCCGTCGTTCGAAGTGAACTCGGCATTGCTCTCGCGTGCAGCGGTGTATGTGCTGCAGCCCTTGGGTGATGAGGATCTTTCGCAAATCGTTGACAAAGCGCTTGCCATTCAAGCGGTGCCCAGTTTGGAAGCGGCTGCCTTGGCCCGTTTGATGGCTTACGCCGACGGCGACGCCCGTCGTTTGCTCAACACCTTGGAAACCTTGGCGGTGGCCGCGAAACGTGAATCGTTGGACCGCATTTCGGATGCGTGGCTGATGCAAGTGCTTGGTGAGCGCATGCGCCGCTACGACAAAGGTGGCGATCAGTTTTACGACAGCATCAGTGCCTTGCATAAATCGGTGCGCGGTTCAGACCCGGATGCGGCTTTGTATTGGTTGGTTCGCATGCTCGATGGTGGGGCCGAGCCCAAGTACATGGCGCGCCGCATGATTCGCATGGCGGCCGAAGACATTGGTTTGGCTGATCCGCGCGCCTTGCGATTGGCTTTGGACGCGGCCGAAGTCTATGAACGCTTGGGCTCACCTGAAGGCGAATTGGCGTTGGCTGAGTGTGTGGTGTATTTGGCTGTGGCGCCCAAATCGAATGCGGTGTACAAGGCCTACAACCAAGTGCGCCGTTTGATCAAGTCGGATGGCACCCGTGCGGTGCCGATGCATTTGCGCAATGCGCCCACACGCCTCATGAAAGAGCTTGAGCATGGCAAGGGCTACCGGTATGCCCACGATGAACCAGACGCGTTTGCAGCGGGTGAAAATTATTGGCCCGATGGCATGACGCCACCAGTTTTGTATGAACCGGTGGAGCGTGGCTTGGAAATCAAAATCGCAGAAAAAATGCGTGCGCTGCGAGAAAAAAACGCACGCGCGCAAAAACCTTAAAGCTTGTCTGCTTCGCTGGTGAACGAATCTGCAAAAAATTCATCCGCTGGCAAACCATGCAACGCATAGTCGCGCTGCGCAGCGTCAATCACCACGGGCGCACCACAGGCATACACCTGGTAGTTCGATAAATCGGGAATGTCCTGCAACACCGCTGCATGCACAAAACCTGTTCTGCCTTGCCAATGGTCTTCGGGCAAGGCGTCTGACACCACGGGCACATAGTGCAAATGCGGCATGTGTTGGCATTGTGCGATGACCCAATCGTGCATGTACACATCGGTGGGTCGGCGTCCACCCCAATACAAATAAGCAGGGCGTTGTGTTTGTCGGTGCTGCATGTGTTCGATCAGCGCTTTGATAGGCGCAAAGCCCGTGCCAGATGCCAACAACACCATCGGCTTGTCGCTGTCTTCACGCAAGTAAAAACTGCCAAACGGTGCCTCGATGCGTTGGATGTCTTTTTCTTTCATGGCGCCAAACACATGGTCGGTGAACTTGCCACCAGGCATGTGCCGTATGTGTAAATCAATCACCGGTGCGCCAGCGACCAAGGTGTGCGGCGCGTTGGCAATCGAGTAGGCCCGGCGCGACCCATCGCGCAATAAAAATTCCACGTATTGGCCAGCGTGGTATTGCATGACTTCCGTGGAGGGCAATTGCAAACGGATGCGCATGACATCGTGCGACAGGGTTTGCATCGAAGCGACACGCACCGGCATTTTTCGGATGGGAAATGCATCTGCGCGGGTGACTTGTTTGGATTCAAGCACGACATCGCTCAAGGCCGTGGCACGACAGGTCAGTACCATGCCGCGTGACAGCTCTTCTTCGCTCAGGGCTTTGTGTTGATAGGTCGCCATCTGAACATCGCCAGAGATTTTTTGGCACTTGCAAGAACCACAGGCACCGTCTTTGCAGCCGTAAGGCATGGCCACGCCTTGGCGAATGCCTGCGCTCAACAAGGTTTCGTTCGCATCCACGGAGAATGAACGGCCACTGGGTTGCACCAAGACTTGAAACGCCATGCTTGTTATCCTCTGGTTTTGGTCTGTTCAAAGAAAGACAGGATTTTGCCTTCAAACCAATCCCCTCTCGGCGCCTTGCCTGCGCGCTTTCGCAAACCACGTGTGCTGATCGTGGGCTGTGGCGATGTGGGTTTGCGCACAGCGGCGCAGTTGAGATCAGCCGCGCGCGTGTTTGCTTTGACCAGCAGCCCCTCGCGTGTGAGCGCCCTACAGCGGCAAGGTATCACGCCCTTGCTAGGCAATTTGGACCAAGCGTCTTCATTGCGCCGCCTTGCAGGCGTGGCGACCCATGTGGTTCACATGGCGCCCCCGCCATTGCAAGGCACGAAAGACCCGCGCACGCAAGCGCTGATCCAAGCGTTGGTGTTGCGCAGTGCGCCCGTCGCTGTGGTGTATGGCTCGACCAGCGGCGTGTATGGCGACTGTGGCGGTGCATGGGTCGACGAGACGCGCCGCGTGAACCCTGTGACGGATCGCGCGCAACGCCGGGTGGACGCGGAAGCTTGGCTGCACGCATGGGGTCGACACGCCGTGCCGCGCGTCAGCGTGTTGCGCATACCGGGCATTTACGCCTTGGACAGAGAGGGCGGCACCCCCAAGGAGCGGTTGCAACGCGCCACCCCTGTGTTGCAGCCTTCGGATGATGTTTACACCAACCACATCCACGCAGATGATTTGGCGCGCGCGACGGTGTTGTCTTTGTGGCGCGGGCGGCCCTTGCGCGTGGTGAATGTCAGCGATGACAGCGACTTGATGATGGGCGATTACATGGATTGGGCTGCAGACCTGTGGCAGTTGCCAAGGCCGCCACGCATCAGCCGCGCCCAAGCGCAAACCGAATTGCCCGCCATGTCGTTGAGCTTCATGAGCGAATCGCGCCGCTTGCACAACCAGCGATTGAAACAAGAATTGCGTTTGAAGTTGGGGTTTCCAACCGTGCGTGAAGGTTTGCAAAACCCAACGGTTGTCTAACGCATCCCGATTTTTGCGTCACCAAAAATACCGGCCGCTTCGCGCGGCAAGCTGCGCCAATATTGTGATGTGGCTTGCACCTTGCCGCCGAGTGCAGCGGCGGCTTCCCAGCCCCAGCGCGGCTTGTATAAAAAGCTGCGGCCCAAGGCCACCATGTCTGCTTCGCCCGCTTTCAGCACGTCTTCGGCTTGTTGTGGTTCTGTGATCAAGCCCACGGCAATCGTGGGCAAGCCAACTGCATGCTTGATGTGTTTGGCGAAAGGCACTTGGTAGCCCGGGCCAATCGCGATTTTTTGTTGTGGCGAAATACCGCCAGAAGAGACGTGGATGAAATTGGCGCCCGCTTGTTTGAGCATGTGGGTGAATTCGGTGGTTTCTTCCAAATTCCACCCGCCTTCGATCCAATCGCTGGCAGACAGTCGCATGCCCAAAACCCCATCGAACACCTCACGCACCGCTTTGAACACTTGCAAAGGAAAGCGGGTGCGGTTGGCAAAACTGCCGCCATGGTTGTCTTGCCGCTGGTTGGCAATCGGTGACAAAAATTCATGCAACAAATAACCGTGTGCCCCGTGCAATTCCAGCATCTCCAGGCCCATGGCTTGTGCGCGTTGCGCGGCTTTCACAAAGGCGGCTTCTATCGCGACCAATCCTGCGGCATCAATTTCGTGTGGCGGGTCTTCGCCTTCCAGCAAATGGACAGGTGAAGGCGCCACCGTGTCCCATCCACCTTGCGCTTTGCTGATCAGCATGCCACCGTGCCATGGTTGGGCGCTGGAACCTTTGCGGCCTGCGTGCGCGATTTGCAAGCACACAGGCAGGGGCGGCGCGAGCCGGCGTGCCCTGGCCAAGGTGTCAGCCAATGCATTGGCGGTGGCATCGTCCCAAATGCCAAGGCAGTTTGGCGTGATGCGACCTTGCGCGGTCACGGCGGTGGCTTCAATCATGAACACCCCGGCACCGCTGTTGAGCAGATTGGCCCAATGCATCAAATGCCAATCGTTGGCCTTGCCATCCAAATGACACGCGTATTGGCACATGGGCGCGACCACGATGCGATTGGGCAATGTCAAGGAACCGCGCGGCGAGTCAAGTTGCAGGGGGGTGAATAAGAGGCTCATGGCATTTGTCTGGAAAAAATCCACATCTTAAGACCCGAACAAGTGGCCAGATTCGAGCAGCCAAAAAAAACGACCCTTGTGGGGTCGAGTTTTTTGCCTACAGGCTGGTGCCGGAGGCCGGAATCGAACCGGCACGGTGTTTTGCACCGGCAGATTTTGAATCTGCTGCGTCTACCAATTTCGCCACTCCGGCTAAAGAGGGGATCCGAATTATGGCACAGTGTGGGCATGAACTATCCCAGCATTGAAGCCGCGATCGGCAACACCCCCATCGCCAGACTGCAGCGCATCGGCGCACAAGAAAACCATGCACGAGGCAATGTGTTGCTAGGCAAGTTGGAAGGCAACAACCCGGCAGGCTCTGTGAAAGACCGACCAGCACTTTCCATGATTCAGCGCGCTGAAGAGCGCGGCGACATCCAACCGGGCGATACCTTGATTGAAGCCACCTCAGGCAATACGGGCATTGCACTCGCCATGGCGGCGGCCATCAAAGGCTACCGCATGGTGTTGATCATGCCCGAGGACTTGTCTATCGAACGTGCCCAAACCATGAAAGCATTTGGTGCCGAATTGATCTTGACCTCCAAAAGCACGGGCATGGAAGGGGCTCGCGATCTGGCCGATCGCATGCAAGCCGAAGGCCGAGGCCGCGTGCTGGACCAATTTGCCAACGCCGATAACCCGCGTGTGCATTACGAAACCACTGGCCCGGAGATTTGGCAACAAACGAACGGGCGCATCACCCATTTTGTGAGTGCCATGGGCACCACCGGCACGATCACTGGTGTGTCGCACTACCTGAAAGAACAGAATCCGGACATCCGCATCGTTGGAGCGCAGCCCAGTGAAGGCTCGCGCATTCCAGGGATACGCAAATGGTCGCCCGAGTACGTGCCCAAAATTTACGATGCCACGCATGTGGACGAATTGGTCTATGTCAGTCAACAAGACGCTGAAGACATGTGTCGTCGTCTCGCGCGAGAAGAAGGCATGTTCGCAGGCATTTCTGCGGCAGGCGCATGTTGGGTGGCTTTGCAAATCGCCCAGCAAGTGCGTGACGCCACCATCGTGTTCATCGTGTGTGACCGGGGTGACCGCTACTTGTCAACGGGGGTGTTTCCCGCATGAGCGCTTACCAATATTGCCCGATGTGTGCGACAGCCTTGCAACTCATCAGCATGGAAGAAGATGGCGGTCCCAAGCAACGCATGCGCTGTGTGGTGTGCCAATGGACGCACTGGAACAACCCCACGCCGGTGTTGGCGGGCATTGTTCAGTACCGCGACCAAATTTTGTTGGCGCGCAATGCCGCATGGCCAGGCCGGCGTTTTGCATTGATCACCGGTTTCATGGAAGCTGGCGAAACGCCTGAAGAAGGCATCACGCGTGAGATTGCTGAGGAAACACAATTGCAAGTGTCTTCCTTGAAGTTGGTCGGCGCGTACGACTTTCAGCGCATGAACCAAGTCATCATTGCTTACCACGCGGTGGCAGACGGCGAGGTGCGTTTGTCGCCAGAACTCGCTGAATACAAGCTGTACAACTACGAAGACATCATTTGTTGGCCAGCAGGCACGGGCTATGCCATGGGGGATTGGTTGCGCACCCAAGGCATCGAGCCGCGCTTCATGAGTTGGGAAGAACGCGCCGCCCAAAATTTAGAATGACCAGCATGCACATCGATCAAGAACTAGACACACGCGGTTTGAACTGCCCTTTGCCCATTTTGAAAGCCAAAAAAGCTTTGACCCCCATGCAAACCGGTCAGTTGCTCAAAGTGGTGTCCACCGACAAAGGCTCGTTGCGGGACTTTGCCGCGTTTGCCAAACAAACAGGCAATGCATTGGTGTCGCAAGAAACCATTGGTGACGACTATATTCACGTCCTCAAGCGGCGTTGATACATGATTTAATGGCTTTGGTGTCGTGACTGCCCTGGTGGGCTCGGTCGCCTCTCACCGCCGCAAGCGGCAACGTTCGAGTCGGCCCGACCCACCATGTCAGTCAGCCCGTACAGCTTAAGCAAGCCTTTTCAGCTGATCTTTGACTTTGTGCAAAGTGTCTTCAAAGTCTGCCAATCGCTGACGTTCCTGGGTAATGACAGCAGGCGGTGCTTTCGCCACGAAGGCTTCATTCTCAAGTTTGCCTTTGGCTTTGACCATTTCTGTTTCAAGTCGGGTGATTTCTTTGGCAAGCCGCACTTTTTCAGCAGCCACATCGACTTCAATGAACAAGCACAGGCGCACATTGCCCACCACAGAAACAGGCGCTGACTGTGCTTGTGTTTGCCAAGCGGCTTCTTCATCAAACACTTTGACTTCAGACAATTTGGCCAATGCTTTGAGCACGGCAGCATGTTGTTGAATGAAGTCGGAGTCTCCCAAGGTGAGCAGCGGAATTTTGGTGGCGGGCGACACGCCCATTTCACTGCGCAAGGTGCGACAGGCATCCACCATGGCTTTGAGTTGGTTGACGCTGGCCACCGCTTCGTGATCGACCTTTTTCAATTGGGCCTCAGGATAGGGCGCAATGCTCACCGATTCACCGGCGATGCCAGCCACGGGTGCGACTTTTTGCCACAGTGCTTCGGTGATGAACGGAATGATCGGGTGTGCCATTCGCAAGATGGCCTCTAAGGTGCGGATCAAGGTGCGCCGTGTGGCGCGCTGTTGGGACTCATCGCCTTGTTGGATTTGAACTTTGGCGATCTCCAAATACCAATCGCAGTATTCGTTCCAAACGAATTCATAAATGGCGGTGGCGACATGGTCCAAGCGGTAGTCGGCAAAGCCTTTGGCGACTTGGTCTTCGGTCAACTGCAGCAGCGAGCTGATCCAGCGGTCAGCTTGACTGAACTTCATGTATTGGTAGAACGGGCCTGCAGGAATGTGTTCACCGTTGTCGCCCAAGCGCGGTGGTGAGCATTCGGCCTTGGTGTGTTCTTTCAAACCACAGTCTTGGCCTTCGCAATTCATCAACACAAACCGGGACGCATTCCACAGCTTGTTGCAAAAATTTCGATAGCCTTCACACCGTTTGCTGTCGAAGTTGATGCTGCGGCCCAAGGAAGCCAACGCAGCGAATGTGAAACGCAAGGCGTCTGCACCATACGCAGGAATGCCATCGGGAAATTCTTTTTGGGTGTTCTTGCGTACTTGCGGCGCGGTTTCGGGTTTGCGCAAACCTTGGCTGCGTTTTTCCAGCAAGGGCGCCAGGGCGATGCCGTCGATCAAATCGACAGGGTCCAGCACATTGCCCTCGGATTTGCTCATTTTTTTGCCTTGCGCGTCGCGCACCAGGCCGTGAATGTAGACATGCTTGAATGGCACGCGACCAGTGAAGTGCGTGGTCATCATGATCATGCGCGCCACCCAGAAAAAGATGATGTCGTAGCCAGTGACCAGCACGCTGCTGGGCAGGTACAGATCGCGGTCGCTCAATGAGGTGGCAGCGGTGGGTGTGATGGACTTGGCCGCAGTGACTTCGGGCGCGAAGCGCACGGGAGCCAGGCCGAGTCCGTCGCGACCGCCTGCTGCATCAGTGCTGACACCCAAAGTGCTGAAAGGAACCAACGCAGATGAATACCAAGTGTCGAGCACATCCGGGTCACGGGTCAGGTTTTTGCCGGGTGCTTGGGCTTGTGCATCGGCCTCATTTCGCGCCACATAGACCTTGCCGTCTTCGTCGTACCACGCTGGAATTTGGTGTCCCCACCAGAGTTGGCGTGAAATGCACCAATCGGTGATGTTGTTCATCCATTGGTTGTAAGTGTTGACCCAGTTCTCTGGCACGAACTTCACTTCACCCGATTGCACCGCGTCGATGGCTTTTTGCGCGATGCTTTGACCCGTGGGGTCTTGTTCGCTGACTTTGTTCATCGCGACAAACCACTGGTCGGTCAACATGGGTTCGATGATCTGACCGGTTCGGGTGCAGCGCGGCACCATGAGTTTGTGGGGTTTGATCTCGATCATCAGGCCCAGCGCTTCGAGGTCAGCCACGATGTGTTTGCGTGCGGCAAAGCGGTCAAGCCCACGGTACTTGGGTGGCGCTTCGTCGTTGACGGTGACATCCAAATTCAACATGCTGATCATCGGTAAGTGGTGACGCTGTCCCACCGCATAGTCATTGACATCATGTGCAGGTGTGACTTTCACCACGCCCGTGCCAAAAGCCTTGTCGACATGGTCGTCTGCAATCACCGGAATGACGCGGTCGCACAAGGGCAGCTGCACCTGCTGGCCAATCAAATGCCGATAACGTTCATCCTCTGGATTGACCATGACAGCCACATCACCCAACATGGTTTCAGGGCGGGTGGTCGCCACGACCAAACCTTGGGCAGTCTGTCCGTCCACCAACTGAGGACCATTAACAAACGGGTAGCAAACATGCCAAAGGTGACCGTTTTCTTCCTCGCTTTCCACTTCCAGATCAGAGACCGCGCTCATCAGCACCGGGTCCCAACTGACCAGACGCTTGCCTCTGTAAATCAAGCCTTGTTGGTACAACGTGACGAACGTGTCGGTGACCACCGGTGACAACTTGTCATCCATGGTGAAGTATTCGCGCGACCAATCCACGCTGTCGCCCATGCGGCGCATTTGTTGGGTGATGGTGTTGCCCGATTGCTCTTTCCATTCCCACACTTTGGCAATGAAGTTTTTTCGTGCCTCAGCGGGGGTGGGCCCCATGTCATGGCGGCTGAGTCCTTGTCCTTGCAGTTGGCGCTCCACCACGATTTGCGTGGCAATGCCAGCGTGGTCTGTGCCGGGAACCCACAACGTGTTGAAACCACGCATGCGGTGGTAACGCGTCAAGCTGTCCATGATGGTTTGGTTGAACGCATGGCCCATGTGCAAGGTGCCGGTCACATTCGGTGGTGGCAATTGAATGGCAAACGCGGCTTGGTCTGCTGCAGGTTGACCGGTGCCGCGATAACCTGCCACGCCATAGCCGCGTTTTTCCCATTCAGGGCCCCAATGCGCTTCTAAAGCGGCGGGTTCAAAAGATTTGGACAGGCTGTCGAGGCCGGGTTGCGAAAGGGTGCTGGTCATGCGGTGAACCGAAAAAGTGATACAAAAACCCGGCTGATTTTAAAGACCGGCTGCTATTTGCCGTAACGCGTTGGCGAAGACGTGTGCGGGTTGCCCGCCCGATATCAGGTGCTTGTCATTGATGATGACCGCCGGCACCGAGTGTATGCCTGCGCTGGTGTAGAAATGTTCTTTGGCGCGCACCTCTTGGGCATGCCTGTCGCTTTGGAGCACGTTGCGCGCTTGGTTCACATCCAGCCCTTCGCTTTCCACAATGGCCAGCAGCACTGCATGAGAATCAATTTTTTCGCCCCGACCTTGGTAGGCGTTGAGCAAGGCTTTTTTCAATCGGTGTTGGGCTTCATGGCCCACGCTGGTTTCAGCCCAATGCAGCAAGCGGTGCGCATCGAAGGTGTTGTAGATGCGACCACGACCGACCGGGTGAAAAGCAAACCCCACCTCGGCACCACGCGCTTTGATGTTTTGGTACATCTGCGATTGTTGTTCGGCGGTGGACCCGTATTTTTTGCCCAAATGCTCGACCAAATCTTCACCTTCGGGTGACATCTGTGGGTTGAGTTCAAACGGTTGGAAATGGATGTCGGCTTGGATCTCGTCTTTCACTTCGGCAAGCGCTTGTTCAAGGGCGCCCAGACCGACCGCGCACCAAGGGCACGCCACATCAGAGACAAAATCAATTTTCAAATGGGTGGTCATGGAACGCGTCCTGTGTTGAGAATGAAGGTCAATGCAAAGCCAGCGACATGGCCAAGGCATTGACCAATTGGGCGTTGAGCGATTTGCCTTTGGCTGCCACATAGGCGTCTGGTCGCAGCAGCACCCAAGTGGATTTGTCGGCATGGCAAGCGTGTCGCAAGGCCTTGTGCGGGTCCATCACACACTCGGCCACTTGGGGCGATTTTTTATGCATCACTTGAACCGTTCTCACGCAGGCCACGGCATTCAAGGATTGCAATTTGGCGATGTCTTTGCGACCGAGTTCGCCAAACACCAACAGCAGCAGGTGGCCGTTTGCCCAAGCCATCAGGTCAGCCAAACTGCCCAGGGTCTGGTCGGTGAATTGCAAGGCGGTGTTTGGCACCATGAAGCCACCGCTGTCATCGCACACATCCGACAGGTCATAGCGGTTGGCTTCAGCCATGCGCCCCGTGTTGATCAACGGCCGCGCAAAAGCATGCTGCTTGGCCAGTCCGATGGTGGCGTCACGAAACAACCGTTGCGCACCTGGCGGCGCACGCAAATACCTGGCGGTGCGGTTGGTCACTTGCACGTTGCGTTGCGCGGCTTGCAATCGCTCTTGGTTGTAACTGCCGAGCAACGCAGGCGGTGCATGACCACGCGACACCGCAGCGAGTTTCCATGCCAAGTTGTCGGCATCGGCAATGCCTGTGTTGCCCCCGCGCGCGCCAAACGGGCTGACCACTTTGGCGGTGTCACCAATGAAAAACACGCGGCTATGGCGGAGTTGGTGCAGGCATTGCGATTTGTACGCGTAAGGGCCGACCCACACCAATTCGCAATCGACGTTGGGGCCAAATTGTTTGCGCAGACGTTCGCGCACGACATCTTCGCGACTGACGTAAGCCGGGTCTGCATCCGGTGCCATTTGGTAGTCGATGCGCCAAACATCATCTGCCATCAGGTGTTGCCAAACCGCGCGGTTGTCGTTGAACGGGGCTTCAATCCAGGTGTGGCGTTCTGCAGGCGGTGTGTGTTTGAAGCGCACATCGGCAATGCACCAACGGTCGTCGCCTCGCTTGCTGTCCATCGTCGCACCCACCCACGCATGAAACGGGGTGTGAGAACCACTGGCGTCAATCACATGTTGAGC
>JACCDP011417587.1_pt1 | contig 15648 bp, 7 predicted proteins | sample 7445841 | NCBI WGS metagenome assembly JACCDP01 (sample SAMN15323441, study PRJNA562643) | freshwater metagenome | isolation source: river surface water | place: USA:Blue River Watershed | collected 2017-08-17 | reverse complement strand
TGTTTCCTGTAATGGCGGAAGCAACGGCTCAGCAACAGTAAGCCCTTCCGGCGGCACATCTCCATACACATACAGCTGGGCTCCTTCAGGCGGAACATCAGCCACAGCATCAAGCCTCACCGCAGGCAATTATACCTGCACCATTTCCGATGCTAATTCCTGTACAACAACACAAACCATTACCATAACGCAACCTGCCGCTGCATTAACTGCGACAATATCAAGTCAAACAAATGTAAATTGCTTCGGAGCTAATACAGGCGCTGCAAGTATTTCTGCTTCCGGCGGAACATCTCCATACACATACAGCTGGGCTCCTTCAGGCGGAACATCAGCCACTGCATCAAGCCTCACTACAGGAACGTATACCTGTACTATTACCGATGCTAATTCCTGTACAACAACACAAACCATTACCATAATGCAACCTGCCGCTGCATTAACTGCGACAATATCAAGTCAAACAAATGTAAATTGTTTCGGAGCTAATACAGGTGCTGCAAGTGTTTCTGCTTCCGGCGGCACACCTCCGTACACATACAGCTGGGCACCTTCAGGAGGTACTTCCTCAGCAGCTACTGCATTAGCAGCAGGGTCTTATACTTGTACTATTACCGATACGAAAAACTGTACTACAACACAAACTATTACTATAACACAACCTTCTTCCGCTTTAAATGTTAGTGTTCTTAGTCAGTCAAGTGTTACTTGTTATGGTGATAAAACAGGTACGGCAAGCATTGCAGCTTCCGGAGGAACACCAACCTACACCTATAGCTGGGCGCCAATTGGTGGAACAACAGCTACAGCATCAGGCCTGCCTGCTGGTACTTATACCTGCACGGTAACAGATATGAAGCTCTGTACCTCAACGCAAACAGTGTTAATTGCCCAACCTTCTTCTCCATTAACTGTAGGTATTACAATTAACGGAGCAGTTCTAACGGCAACAATTTCAGGCGGTGTAGCAGCCCAATACTCCTGGGTGAATTGTAATGGTTTTGTGCCTTTAGCCAGCACAGCAACGTATACGGTTACTAATCCAGGTAATTATGCAGTAATCATAGCTACAATAGATGGTTGTAAAGACACCTCGAGCTGCGAAAATGTTTCACCCGTAGGATTTGACCAAGTAAAGGGGGATGTTATGAATTGGAGATTATTTCCAAATCCGAATGATGGTAAGTTTGTCATTTCTTCTGTAGTTCCTCAAACGATGTATATCATGAATGAATGGGGTGTCATAGTTAAAATAATTGAACTGGAAGAGGATAACGGATTTTCTGTTAAAATTGATGACCTCTCACAGGGAATTTATTTTGTCAAAACAACTGCAAACGGAATACAAAAAATAATAATTACCACACCTTAGCGATAGTAAAAAAAGTAAAAAAATAAGGCAAACTGACTTAATTAAGTCTGTATGAATTTTGAAAATAATATAAGTAGACTATCTTTACCAATGGAGAAAATATAATGGTGAGATGCACAGAAGTGTCTACCTAAAATTATTAACCTATAAAAAAAATAACTATGGATGAATACATGGGAATTATTAAAATGTTTGCTGGCAATTTTGCCCCAAGAGGATGGATGTTTTGTGCGGGGCAGTTATTGTCCATTAGTAATTACACGGCTTTGTTTTCTATTTTAGGAACAACCTATGGTGGAGACGGCAGAACAAATTTTGCTTTGCCAGATTTAAGAACCCGTGTTCCTGTGGGTGGCGGAATGGGACCATCACCAGGCTTACCATATGTTGAGTTAGGAGAGAAAAGTGGAGAAGTAACGCATACATTAATTGCAACAGAGATACCAGCGCACAATCACTCCGTGTCTGTAAGTTCAACGCAATCTTCTGTTTCAACTCCAACTAATGGAAACACGATTGCCACACCAGGAGCAATGAATGGAAGGACTTTTACGCCTACATTGGGATTTGCAGCTGCTTCACCGGATACGGTATTAAACCCGGCTACAATTGGAGTTACAGGAGGAAGTCAGCCACACAATAATATGCAACCATATTTAGGAGTATGTTATATAATTTGTATTGAAGGTATTTTCCCTCCCAGGTCATAACATAAGATAAATGTCAAAAGCAATTTGATAAAAGCCAAAAGCTCCGGAATGCCTGAGCTTTTGGCTTGAAAATTAAATTAAACTAATAATAGGCTTTAACAGAACACAGGCTACTTAGGAATAAGGCATATCGGCTTTTGCAATGCTTCATTCCTTTAATTCAAGGCAATTAAATTCACAGTTTCTTCTTTTTTTTATCCATAACATAAGCTCCAAACGCACCTAAGGCTCCACCTTTCATATTCGAATAAATAATGACGGGCTCGCTAAAAGGATCGGCTTTCTTCATATCATATTTGGTGAGAGATGCATGGTAGTTGAAATAATCATTGTTGCAGGTAATTAATTGGGCTTCTGCTCCAAAATAAACATATTTCTTAACATCATTCATATTTCCCAGGTTATTTCCCCAACTAAATTGTAACACACCTGAAGTGCTATTAGACATGTATTGTTCATTTATGAATAAAAAATAACTGTCATCAAAACGATAAAAGGAGGTGGTATCTGCTCCGGCGGTTTTTACAATTTTTACGAGGTGCTGTACAGCAAATTTATAGATGTGAGGCGAATTGGTTTTCCAGTAGCAAATGGAGTTTACAAAACTAGTGTCGTTATTGTCTGCACCCAGATACATGCTATCTATTTTGGTGATGGTTTTTGGTACGGTAGTTTGTGCGGTAAAGGTTCCTTCTGCAGTTGTCACACTTAATTCATAGCTTTTTCCTTCAGCAATTGGAAAGGCTGCAGAGAAACATTTGTAATTCCTGCTGTTCGCATCATACTGCAGTTTACAGCTGTTTCCCCCTTCAGAAATAATAACTGAAGCATCTTTAATGCTGGAGTTATCTGATGATGTTATAAATGGTGAGGAGCCAAAAACAGGCAGACTTTTTTTAACTACTACTGTTATTTCTTTTTCTGTAGGACAAATAAAGGAAGTAATTACCACCTTAGGTTCATTTGAAGGCCTGTATGCTAAGGGAACTTCTTTTTTGCAAGAAGCAAAGGTTACAGCAGCAATCATTGCAATCAGTAACCGGGAAATTTTTTTTTTCATGATAGATGAATTAAAATTAAAATTTGTAATTCCAGGAAATACTTGGGATAATGGGGAAAAGGGTGACTTGCATCAGCGTTGTTTTGTTATTTACTTTTGAAACATAATAGTAATAAGGATTCATGTGATTATAAGCATTATAGGCGCTGAGTTCTATAGTTCTTTCACAGCGTTTTAATTTTTTATGGAACTGAATTCCCAGATCAAGCCGGTGGTAGGGTTCCATACGAAAGGAGTTTTTTGCTCCAGGATTTTCAATGGTAGGTAAACTTGACGGTTGATTTGAGGAGTTGAAGACGTTCAGATGGACGTCGGGAGAATAAATGGAGACAGGCAGTGTAATGGCGTTTCCGGTACCATATACCCACACCGCTGAGAGGGTGGTGTGCTCATTAATTTTATAAATACTTACTATAGAAATATCATGCCTTCTGTCATACTTGGCATAAAATTCCTTTCCGAAATTGAGTTCATCAAACTGTTGTAAAGTCCAGGATAAAGTATAACCAACCCAACCTGTAAACTTCCCGCTTTTCTTTTGCAGAAATAGCTCTCCACCATAACTCTTACTTTTTCCAGTGGTTAGTTCGTCTTCCCAGGTTGCCTGATCTTGTTCGTCGAAAGCATTAAACATGAAACTGGCACCTTCTTTATAGCCAACTACATTTTTCATGGTTTTGTAATAACCTTCAATGGTTAAGGTAAGCCCCTGGTCTATAAAATCTTTGGCTATACCTAAGGCAACTTGATTCGACTGCTGGGGTTTAACCTTCCCTGTAGTGGGTAACCAAAGGTCGGTAGGTAAACCAATACCCGAATTAGACAATAAATGAACAAATTGATTCATTGTTGCATAACTTAGTTTTACGGAGAAATCATCTTTGATCAGATAACGTAGTGAGGCGCGGGGCTCTGGATTAAGGTAATGGGTATTTTGAACAGAAAGGTTAGAAAGACGAAAACCGAAGTTTCCTCTTAACTTTTGACTGATTTTCCAGTCATCTTCAATAAAAGCAGCACTTTCGTGGGAAATGGTTTCAGTAAAACTGTTAAAAGAGGGGCTTGATTCATCTATTATAACAATGGCTTGAGGTGTAAAGCGATGACGTGTATATTGAATCCCGGTTTTTATACTGTGAAAAGTGTTAGGATGAAAATCCAGATTGTATTTAAAGCCAAGATCATTAATTCCTGAAAACATATTTAATTTAGAATTAATATAAGTTTCATTTATAGATTGATTAATTCCAAACTTATATTCAGAAAAAATAAGGCTTAAATTAGAAAACATTTTTTCGCCCAGAATATGGTTCCAGCGCAGGTTAGCGGTTTTATTGCCCCAGGCAATATTCATTTTTCCATTTTGGGGGTTCATGTAAAATTTATCATTCCCCAGGTAACCACTCAGAAAAATACGGTCTTTGGGGCCGGCAATATAATTTACCTTGGCATTCAGATCATAAAAATAATACCCGGCTTTTGATTCTGCTGGCAGGAAGGGGTACACCAAAGCATCAATATACGTTCTTCTGCCAGAAACAATAAAGGAAGATTTGTCTTTTTTTATAGGGCCTTCCAGTGTGAAATGAGAGGCTACTACTCCAATGCCGGCTTCGCCTTTTAGTTTCGACATATCTCCGTCTTTCATTTGTATGTCTAAAACAGAAGAAAGTCTGCCTCCATAGCGGGCAGGAAAACCACCCTTTATGAGTTCCACACTTTTCAGTGCATTACCATTAAATATGGAAAAGAAGCCAAACAGATGGGAGGCATTGTACACCGGTGCTTCATCGAGGAGGATAAGGTTTTGATCAGGACCACCACCACGTACATAAAACCCACTGTTGCCTTCGCTGCCTTTTTTTACTCCGGGTAAAAGTTGTATAACTTTAAGCACATCCTTTTCGCCCAGTAAAGTCGGAATTTCTTTTATTTGTTCAACAGGTATTTCAATACTGCTCATTTGCACTTCTTCACTTACTTTTTCTTTCTTTTCAGCAGTAATGGTTACCTCCTGCAGCTGGATGGTGTTTTCTAAGTAAATATTTAGTTGATGGGAACTGTCAGGAAAAACTTTATGCAATTTGGGTTGGTAACCAACTAAGGAAAATATTAATTCGGCTGTGTCTTTGGGTAAACTAATACTAAAATATCCATAACTGTTAGCGGTAGTTCCCAGCTTGTATCGTGGTGCGTAAATATTTACTCCTGGTAGAGTTTCTTTACTACCCTTTTCCATAACATATCCGTTCACTGTTATTTTTTTTGCTTCCTGAGCATAAAAGCCAAGCGTTAAGAAAAGAAACAGCCCGGGCATTAGTTGTTTGATGTTCATGATTTATTTTTGAAAATGTTATTTTCTATTTCCAGATTGAAAAGTTTACAGCAATAACAGGGAATTTAATTAAGATAGTTCGTGTAAACAGACATCATACCCCTCCGCCAATACTCTTCAAACCAGGTCTATTTTTTTTGTAGGATTAATTTCTTTGATAATGAACGCAAAATTAAGCCCCTTATTCATTGGTTAAAGTGAAAAGGGAACAAACGACTGTTTTTTGGGAATGGAAGTTGAAATGCCACCATGATTGATAAGGATACAGTGCAATAGGAATAAAGAGCCGGATTTAGGAAATGAACACTATATCAACAGAAGATTAGGAGATAGAAAAAATAAAGGCGTTAAAAAGGGGGGGGCGAATAGGGTATGTTTATGGAGTAAATAAAACAGAAGTCATAGTCAGAGACCCGCCGATGGCTACATCGTTAAAAAACGACAATTTATCCTGCTTTCCCGAGCTTCCTAAAATATATAATAGTGGCAGGTAGTGCTCTGGTGTGGGTATAGCTAAGTCAATAGCCTTTCCTAACTTACTATAATTAACCAAAGCTTCGAAATTTTTGTTTTGAATATGTGTTTTAAACTTTTCATTGGCTTCCAGTGCCCAGTCGAAGCCATAGGGCTGGTTAAAGTCATTTCCCTTTAATTCTACCATTCCCAGGTTATGCACCATGTTACCGCTTCCAATAATTAATACTCCTTTTTTTCTGAGGGTATTCAATTCTTTTCCTAAATGGTAATGATAGGCAGGGGGCTTAGTATAATCAAGGCTAAGTTGTACAATGGGTATATTGGCTTCTGGGTACATGTTTCGGGTAATGCTCCAGCAACCATGATCAAAACCCCAGCTGTCGTTGAGTTGTACAGAAGCAGAATGAATGTTTTGTTGGGCTTCATGAGCTAACCATTTACTGCCAGGTGCCGGGTATTGGGTGTCGAACAAGGCTTTCGGAAAACCTCCAAAATCATGAATAGTGGGAGGGAATTCCTGTGCGGTAACCTGAGTTCCTTTTGTTTCCCAGTGTGCAGAAACCATTAATATAGCACGGGGCTTGGGCAATTGCTTGCCCAGTTTTTTCATTTCGGTAGAAAAAACATTTTCCTCAATGGCATTCATGGGACTACCGTGCCCAATAAAAAGAACAGGAAATTCTTCCGTATCCGGAAGAGTCGAGGCAAGTTGGTTTAAGGCATTTAGTTTCATAGAAGATCCGGATAAAAAGGGAAGAAAGGCTAATGATTGTATAAATTCTTTTCGCTTCATGTTTTAGGGCTGTAAGCTCTATAGATGCTGATATGCCAGTTATGTTAATTCTAAACTATACTAATATGAATATACAAATGTTTTTTGCTAAGCCCAATTATTTTGTACCAAATAACTTTTCTCTTAATGTATTCACATAAAGGAAAATTGATGGGGAAGGATTTTTTTGAGATAACTCTTTGTGTTAGGATAACAACTAAGAAGCTGTATGGCTAATGTAAGTTACTTTCATTGTTACTTACAGGCTTAATAGGGTAGTCTTTCATTTGGATCTATCTGGCAATATTGAAGAATGAATGGCTTAAACTATCAGGGTTCAATATGAATACAACCCTTTTTTACAGATTTTCTGTTACAGACATCAGTAAAGGTAATCGTATAGAAATAGACCCCTGGATTGAGTATAGTACCTCCACTATCTTTACCATCCCAGGAGAAAGACGAACCCTTTTCAGTATAGATACAAGTGCCCCAGCGATTATGTATGGTAACCTCCACTTCCTCAACACCTTTAAGAATATGGGGTTGAAACCTGTCGTTAACCTGATCATTATTAGGGGTGAATATATTCGGAATTTGCAATAGCACAGAATCTTCAGGCACTTCCGTATAGGGTATTTTAACAGTTAAAGAATCTTTACAGTTTTTAGCGTCTTTTACAGTAATAATATGGTTTCCGGATGCTAAAGCCGCTACATTGTTTGCCGGTCCCGAAGGAAGCCAGTAATATATATAAGGTGGAGTTCCTGCGGTGGCATGTATTACAGATTTTCCAAGGTTCTGACATAGAGCAGGAAAAATACTATCTGCTTTTAAAACTGGGGGCATAGCTTTTGAAATGGTAAATACTTTATCCGATTTACAATTGTTGTCAGATAAATTAGTGATAGTTACTGTATAAGTTCCTGCATTGAGCAGGGAAGCCTGATTGGAATTACTAACTGGAGGATTCCAGCTGAATGTATAATTACCGGGACTACTGATATTTACCTGAGCAGTGCCGTCTGGAGCTTCACAGCCGCAGGGGGTAGTGCTAATGTTTGCAGCAATGTTTGGAACAACAGATATTTTCTTTCTGATGGTGTCTGCTATATCAAAACAATTACCGACAATAAGGGTGACATTATAATCGCCGGCATGTGTGTAGTCGTGAACGGGATGTTGGGCAGATGAAATAGCCCCGTCTCCAAAATCCCATTTCCAGGAATGTATATCCCCGCCACATTCGGCTTTGCTATTGTCGGTAAAAGAAACAGTATAACACTTACCTGAATTTTGATTCCAGATAAAATCAGGTTTAGGATGAGGTGCATAAATCCACATATCATTATAGTCACTAAAACCAGCCTTGCCCAAACCCGTAATTAATCCCTTGTTTAAGCCAGCAATTCCACCTCCTTTAACAGGCGGTGTATTTGAAGGGTCGCTTACACCAAGCTGGCCAAATGAAGAAGAACCGTTTGTGCCTTTATCACCACTGACCCAGGTCCATTCATTGGTAATGGGGTTATATTTCCATAAGTCGTTAAAACTTTCAATAGCATTATTACGATATATTGACCCACCAAATAACCAGAAATTACCACAGTAATCGGTAATGGCATACCTGTTTTCCCCACGGGGAGGCGGATAATTATTTACTGAAGGTATACATTGCAGACCATAGTTTCCGGTTGAAGTTTTTGAGGTGTCACCACTTAGCCAGGTAAATTCGCTGGTAGATGGATTGTATTTCCACATTACATTGGTATAGAAATAGACATTTTCACTTTTATCTATCCAAAGACCGTAACCTTCAATTTGAGGGCGGTTGTTTTTGGAGGGCACCCCTTTAGCGCCGTATACTGTGCCTGAAGCAGTTCCATTATCGCCTCCTTTCCAGGCCCATTGCATAACGGATACATCAAACATCCACACGGAGGATTCACCACCACCAATTAACCATAAATTTCCTTTTTGGTCTGTCCAGGTAAGATTTCCTTCATTTCTATATCCAGGTGTATTATTGGGAGAAGGTACGTTTAACGTTCCATATACGGGATCAGGGAGGCCAGAAGGATTTGGAGTTCCGGCCATCCAGACCCATTCATTCTTACTCACTATATATTTCCACAAACAATCATTAACCCCTACACTTAATATCCACATGTCTCCATTTAAGTCTGTCCAGGTATGACCATTACACGTGCCAAGCCCTGGATTATTAAGAGGTGAGGAAACCCCTTTAATGCCATAAACAGGTGTAGGGTTGCCGGGATTTCCTTTAATCATAGCCCACATGTGTAGTTTGGTGTCATATTTCCATAGTAACCCCTTGTCAAGTATCCAAATGTTTCCCTGTTTATCATTCCATCTGTCTGCAGCATATACGGCACCCGGGTTTGTTGAGGGATTAAAAACACCTGTGGTTCCTAAATTCATCGGAGAGTTGGGCATGTACGAACCATTCACCCATGTCCATTGGGCATGAAGAGGAAAATAGAAAGCAGAAAAGGCAATAATAATTACTTTGATCGGCTTTATAGATTTTAAACTACGCATCATATTGCTAATGCTTTTATTAATGTATAACATGGAGCAGCCCATTATATTTATATTCTCTGCCTTTTAAGTTGGTAACTTTAATGGAGTATATATACGTGTCTTCCTGAACGAATTGCCCCCTAAATTTCCCATCCCAGCCTTCTGCTAAAGAATGGGAAGTGAAAATAAGTTCCCCCCAGCGGTTAAAAATCATCATTTCAAAGGAAGATACTCCCGTACCTTTTGGGGTAAAAGAGTCGTTTTTTCCGTCGTTATTGACTGTGATGGCATTGGGGATAAACAGAATAAAATCATTGAGCTCAATGATTTTACATAAAGTATCTTTACAAGCACCCTGATGATTAAAAGTAAACAAACATACTTTATAGCCCATGAAATTTATAGTATCGGGATTATATTCATGGACGGGAGATATTAAGGTTGATGAATGCTGGTCACCAAAATCCCAATTCCATTGCTGTGCATTAAGTGATTGATTGGTAAATTCAATAATATTTCCACCAAGATCCTGGTAGAGAAAAGCAGTTTTCGGAGTCGCATAAGTTTGCACAACTCCTGGCATTTTTAAGCTGTCTTTGCAACCGCTTTTTTCAATAAGCAGACTAACGTTAAATTTCCCTTCCTGCTGATAGCATTTTTTAACAACATCGCCTGTAGCTGCAGTACCATCCCCAAAATTCCAATGAGCGGTTCCTCCTGCCGGAACGGAAGTGTTTATAAAGGTTACACAAAGAGGTGTACAGCCAGATTTTTGATCACAACTAAAACTAGCTTTTACACCATTGCTCGCCGCTATTACAATTTTAACACTATCTCTGCATAAATTTTTGTCTGTTACAATGGCTGAATAATTACCAGGACTGAGGTTATTGACCGAGGCAGAAGTGGAAAGTATCGGTGTCCATAAATAGGAGTAGGGTGTTGTACCACCGGTTGTTAGAAGTGTTGCCGATCCGTTATTGAGACCGCAGCTTGTAGCTAGTATATTGGATGTAATCGTAAGTTTACTGGGTTCTGTAACATTTGCTGTATAATTAACTTTGCAACCAGCTGCATCAGTTATTGTAATTGTATAATTGCCTGCAGGAACCTGATTTAATGAAAGACTTGTTTGGCCAGTATTCCAGCTATATGAATAGGGCGGAGCTCCTCCAGTTACAGGAGATGCATGAACAGATCCTGTAGATTCCCCGAAACATTTGACCGGATTTATTTGCAGGGTAGTTAACGGAGTTGAAGAATTAATTAACGTTACTTTAACCGTGTCTGTGCAATTTTTTGAATCAGTAATAACACAATAGTAATTGCCGGCAGAGAGGTTTGTTACCTGTGGTGTTTGAGCTCCGGTATTCCATAAATAAGAATAGGGGGGGAAATTACCTGAAACAGCAATGGAAATACTTCCCGGCTGTGTACAAGTTGGTTCAATGGTATTAATAGTAGTAGTAATTTTATGGTTGTTTTTAACAGTAATGATATGTGTAATAGTATCGGTTATTGAAAAGCAATTACTGGCTATCAAAGAAACGGTATAGTTACCTTCTGTAGCATATTCGTGATCGGGGTGTTGCAGAGTGGATGTTTGTCCGTCACCAAAATCCCAAAACCAGGATTTAAGATCACCACCGCATTCGGGAGTACTTTCATCTTTAAAATGGATGAGTAGATTTGCACAGGAATTATTGTCGTTTTTTGAACTAAATGCTGCAATGGGTTTAGGTCTGTATAGCCACATATCATCAAGAGTGGAACCATACCCAACAAAAATTTCCTTATTATAGGCGCTTATTCCATTTCCTCTGGCTGGTGGACGATTCGCAGAAGAGCTCTGACCAATAATCCCAAAACTCCCTGCATCTCCGCTAACATTACTTCCACTAACCCATGTCCATTCATTTAATTTAGGATTATATTTCCACAAATCGTTTAATAAGGGGTCGGTAGAATTGTTTAAAGTCATACCGCCAAACATCCAGAAATTACCGCAGTCATCCTTTTCTCCCATGGAATTCATAAATCTTGAGGAAGGATAATTAGTTGAGGAAGGAATACATTTTGTACCATACATACCCTGATTGTTATTGCCCAGATTTGTACCACTCACCCAGGTAAATAAATTAGATGCTGGGTCATATTTCCAAAGTGTTGCAGAAAGTGGGCCATTCCATAATCCACCAATGGCATAATTATTCCACCCATGAAAAAAGTATACGATCCCGTTATTATCAATCCAGCCGCCGTAAAATTCTCCCGAGCCGGGATGGTTGCCAGGCGCAGCAACCCCTTTAATTCCAAAATCTGGAATAACATTTGGGTAATTAAGTCCGCCTTTCCACACCCATTGTTTAATACTCATGTTAAACATCCAAACATCAACAAGACTATTCCCTCCAATTAACCATAGGTTGCCATTTTTGTCTGTCCAGGTAATTGAGTTTTCACGTGGTGTAGGCCTGTTAGAGGCAGAGGGAACATTTAAAGTGCCATACTCTGCATGTCCAGATGGAACGATAGCATTGGATCCATACATCCAGGTCCATTCATTGTTGGCTACTGAGTATTTCCAGAGTACATCAGAAGACCTGAGATTACTTTGCGTACTTGTATAAACATAGCCCAGTAACCACAAATCCCCGTTTAAATCAATCCAGGTTGCCCCGCGTTCACCTCCCGGATGGTTGCTGGGAGAAGACACGCCTTTAATTCCATATACAGGAATTGAGTTTCCGGTGCCTTTTACCCAGGTCCATTGCATGGTATTGGTATTATACTTCCATAAATGATCGACACAAGCTGCAGGATAAGTATTGTTAATCGGTTGTTGCCAATTATGGTCGTTTGAACCTGAATAAACCCAGATATTGCCTTTATTATCCTTCCAGGTAGAGGGATTCACAAGGGTACCCGGACTATTAACGGAGGAAGGAACACCTTGTGCTCCAAATATAGGTTTAATGTATGTTAATGACGGATTAGGATTGAAAGAATTTCCATTAACCCAAGACCATTGTGCCTTAAGGGAAGTATAACCAGAAACAAGAAAAAGAAAAACATACACTATCTTTAAATCAAATGGATTTTTTATTCTACTCATTGTTGTGTTAATTTTATGTGGTGTTAATTTTATATTGCGGGGTACAAAAGATTTAATAGATGTAAATAGTTAAGAGCATGTTTTTTAACTGGGGATTAAATCATACATACTCCAAAAGCCAAACGGGGACTAAAGTATAGCTTTTGCTTTGCAAGTTAGTACATAGGCCAATTGAAAGGCAATTTTTAATTCCTTTCAAATCGTCGTTTGTTCCTTATATGCATATTTCATGGAGACAATACCCGATTTCCGAAGTAGGCAATCCCTGGATTAAAAGGGGAATAAAAAATACGTTAAATGTGGGAAGGATATATCTTTCACAATCCGGCATGCGTCATTGTTTTCAACCGGCTTAAAAAAAGAAAGTAACATATCGAGACGCATAACTTTTCAGTAGTATTTATCGAAAGGCTGGGTTATAATTTCAACAAATCGGTAAAGGCTTAACAAAAGCTAGAATGAATCACCTATTTCTTTTAGTTTAAGTTTTGTTTCCTGTGTAATTTTTAATTGTTTAGTAAGGTTGTCTTTCCCGGCATCCGAATCATTCATTTTTTTTAGTAAAACGTTTTCTTTTTCCTCGAAGCGGTTTGCCTGATCTTTGATGGCTTTCTTAGCCATAAACTTTACATAATTATTTCCGGATTCCACAACACATTCTTTTAGAAGAGCTGCTCCGCTAAGAACCGTTTCTTCCTGGCATCTTTTTAGAAATTGGGCATAAATATTAATAAAGCCAAAAATTTCGAAGCCTTTAAACTGTTGTTTTTGTTGTACAAAATATGCATTGTTTTCATCATTACCCTGGTTGGCGTATAATTCCATAATAGGGAAACGTATTTTGGCACTACTTTCGTTCTCCAGCTCCTTTGCTTTGCTAAATGCCAGTTGAGGATTGCTGGTACTTAAGGCGTAGAGTGATGCGCCAATTACCGTATAGGATTTCTCCTGTAGCCCACTCAGATATAATTCATGGAGGGCCGCATCAGTATAATTCCTGGAGAGAAATTTTATAGCTTCTGATTTTACCTTGTTTACCTCATCTTTGCGGGCTATTTGGAGGAGCAGGGGTTTTAATTCCAACTCTTTCTCTTTCGCTACATCATTCAGCAGGTTAATAGCAAGTATGCGTAAGCCCTGCCATTTATCACTTAAAGCAAGTTTAATGGTTTCATAGGCTAAAGGGTTTTTAATATTTTCTTTCAGGTTATTTAAGGCTTCCAGCCGGTTGAGGTATTTGGGACAGTTTTTATACTGAAATACATATTCTTCCACACTTTTGGTTTCAGTTTTTTCAAATAATAGTTGTTGTTCGGCATCAAAGTTTACCAACAGGGGTTTTTGCGGAATAATGAAGTTAAAGCTTTGTTTTTCTTTGGTGATCAGCACTTGCTCCCGCTGTTTTTTTATTGAAGTCCCATCGTTAAAGTAAATATCCACATAAAGTGGCAAACGAAACAGCGGGCAATTTTTTACATCCTGTTTTTGAGTTACATTTAATTGTAAAGTTTTTGTTTCCGGGTTATAATTATTTTCCAGACTAAGTTGGGGGTGTCCTTTAGACAGAAACCATTGATTAAAAAACCAGTTAAGGTCTTCACCACTGATTTCTTCAAAGGCAAGGCGTAATTGATGCACCTCTACACTTGTAAATTTATTTTTTTCCAGGTATAATTTTAAAGAAGCAAAGAAGGCTTCATCTCCTACATATTTCCTGAGCATGTGCAATATCTGGCCTCCTTTATTGTAACTGTGCCCGTCAAACATTTCCTCCTTGTCTAAGTAATCAAAACGTATGAGGTTTACCTTTTTTCTTTCAGCTTCAGAAAAATAACCTTGTCTGCTTTTATAGCTGTGGGCATCTGCAGCATCCAGCCCATATTTATACTCCATCCACAGGTATTCCCCGTAAGTAGCGAAAGATTCGTTCAGGGGCAGGTTGCTCCAGCTTTCGCAGGTCACTAAATCGCCAAACCATTGATGAAACAATTCATGGGCAATTACACTCTCGGGGTCATTGCCATCTAACAGTTCACGTTCTGTCTGGTAAACAAAATCTCCGTGCAGGGTGGCGGTAGTGTTTTCCATAGCACCGGAAACATAGTCGCGCGCAACTACCTGGGCATATTTAGACCAGGGGTATTGAACGCCCAGTTTGTCTGAATAAAACTGCATCATTTCCGGGGTATTACCAAATATGGCCTTGGCATGTGGTGCAAACTCTTTTTCTACATAGTAATTTACTTCTTTATCCTTCCATTTATCTTTTACTAACTGAAATTCACCAATGGCCATCATCACTAAGTAAGGCGCATGCGGCAACTCCATTTTCCAGTGATCGGTTCTGCTACCGTTGTTGTTGTGAATTTGATTTACCAGTGATCCGTTGGACAGGGTGGTGTACTTATTGTCTACGGTAATGAAAATTTCCTCCGTCATTCTTTCGTTGGGTTGATCAATGGTAGGAAACCAAACAGAATTACTCTGGGTTTCTCCTTGGGTCCAGATCTGTGGCATTTTATTTTTTACCGTATTTTTCGGGTTAATAAAAAACAAGCCTTTATTGCTCGAAATGGCCGCACTACCAACACTTTTTTGCTCTTCGGGTTTTGCTTTGTATTCGATATATACAGTAATTTTTTCCTGGCGGGAGTATTCTTTATCCAGGTTTATTTTCAACGAATCATGTTCATACCGGTAAGGTAAATCCGAAAAATTGTTCCCGTTCTTTAACTGTATTTTATAGATATCCATGCCACGGGCATGCAGAAACAAGGTGTTAGCGGGGTAGAAATACGGTTGCAGATCCAGGGTAGCCTTACCCATGAGCCAGCTGTTTTCCCAGTCAAAACTAACTTCCAGGCGGGTATGAAGCAAATCAAATAATCGGGTACTGGAGCCCTGATAATTTTTTTGAACCACTTCTTCGGTTTCAGCATGAGCCGGGTTTGTTTTTCCTTCGGGAGCTATTGCCGGAGCAGACTGCGGATTTTTTGCAGGTAGGGAATTGCTGAGTTGCATATTTTTAGATGACTTGCAGGAAAATAACAGCAGCAGGGATAAAACAGGAAAAACAGACTTTGTTGTCATAGAATAGGGTATTATTTTATACTATGCTGATCAAAAATTACATTTTACTATGTAGTTAATGAGGGGGAACCAGCCGAAGAATGGAACAAAATTAGGGTATTTACCGCTAAAAATTAGCAGGCTGCATGGATTATTTAAAGAAAGGAGGGTTATTTATCATTAGCGTCCGGAAT
>JACCDP011156873.1_pt1 | contig 15649 bp, 16 predicted proteins | sample 7445841 | NCBI WGS metagenome assembly JACCDP01 (sample SAMN15323441, study PRJNA562643) | freshwater metagenome | isolation source: river surface water | place: USA:Blue River Watershed | collected 2017-08-17 | reverse complement strand
GGCAGTGTCCTGTTCACCTCCACCGCACTGGCTCAGCGCGGCACTGACTTCGCCCTGCTGGATCAGAACGGTCGGTTTCATCAGCTGAGTCGGTACAACCAGTCCGAGGCCCTGGTGCTCTATGTCTACAGCCCGGGGGATGCCGTGTCCGCCGCCGGCCTTCCCTTGCTGCAGGATCTGCAGCAGCGTTACGCCGAGCAGGGAGTCGAGTTCTTCCTGCTGGAGTCGACCCGGACGGTCAGTCGCGAAGCCGCGGCGGCCGCGCTGCAGCAGCAGGGTCTGGACATGCCCATGCTGCTCGACACGGCTCAGCTGGTGGCGCGTTCCCTGGGGGTCAAGACCACCGCCGAAGCCTATCTTCTCGACCCGTCCTCGTTCGCCATCGTCTATCGTGGTCCGCTGGACAGCCGTGTCGCCGTTCCCGGTGCCGATCCACAACTGCCCGTGCCCTATCTCGAGAGCGCGCTCAAGGCGCTGCTGGCCAAGGTCGAGGCCGAAGCGGGCGACAGTCTGCCCGAAGTGGCAGGCACCGAGCTGCGCTACGAGCATGTCGAGCGTTTCGGTGAGCGGCAGATCTCCTATCAGGACGAGATCGTGCCCATTGTGCAGCGCCGCTGTACCGTGTGCCATGTCGAAGACGGTCTGGCCCCCTGGGCCATGGTGAGTCATCGCATGATGCAGGGTTGGAGCCCGATGATCCGCGAGGTGCTTATCACGCGGCGCATGCCGCCCGGACAGATCGACACCCAAGTGGGCGAGTGGGGGGACATCCACACCATCACCGATGACGAACTGATGACGCTGGTGCACTGGATCGACAGTGGGGCGCGGCGCGAGGGTGAAGCGGATCCGCTGACGACGCCCGCTCCACCAGCCCCGGAGTGGGCGCTGGGCGAGCCGGACCTGGTGATCGAGGTGCCGGAAGAGGCCGTGCCGGCCACCGGCATGGTGGACTTCCTGATCAAACGGGCCGACCTGGCGCTGACCGAGGATCGCTGGGTGCAGGCCGTCGCCTACGATGTGGGAGAACCGTCCGTGCTGCACAGCCTGCTGGTACACGCCGTGGACCCGGCCATCAGCGACCGCAACCCCCCAGATCTGATCGACCCGGACAACGCTGATTTCATCAGCCTGTACGTGCCAGGTCGCCCGCAGGAAGTCTTTGCAGAGGATTCCGGCTACCTGCTGCGCGCCGATCGCGACCTGTCCTTCAAGCTGCGCTATGTCACCGGAGGGCGCGAGCGCCTGGACCGCACACGCATCGGTTTTTATTTCCGCGATACGCCGCCGCAGTACCAGGTGCGCAATGTGATCACACTGAACGAGGATTTCACGATCGCGCCCGGGGTCGACAACCAGGTCGAGACGGCCACCGCGCCCGCCTTCGCGCAGGAGGTGTTCGTGGAGAGTTTTGCGCCGCAGACCCACACGCGCGGTAAGAGCATGCGCATCAACGCGGAACTGCCAGATGGCAGCCTGCTGCCGTTGATCAATGTGGCGAATTACAACTTCAACTGGCAGATGAATTATCCGCTGCGGGAGCGCGTGGCCTTGCCGGCGGGCAGTCGTCTGGTGACCGAGACGGTGTACGACAATTCATCCGCCAATCCGCACAACGTGGATCCGGAGGCGCAGGTCAGTGTCGGCGTGACCACCTATGACGAGATCCTGCATCACTACGTGAGAGTGCTGGAGCAGCGGCAGCCCTGACTGACTGCGCTGCTCCCGCGATGGCGGGATTATTCCCAGTCGCGCAGCAGGATGCGCATGTCCCGGGTGTAGGGAATCGCGTAATCGTGGGATGCCAGGATCACGCTGATCTCGCGCGAGAACAGAAACTCCCCCTGCGACGCGCTGATGTAGACGCTGTCGCGCAGCAGCATTTCCTTCACTGCATAGCCTGCCGCCGTCAGCTGGGACACCAGTTGCTGCGAGGCCACGCGCCCGAAGGAGGAGGAGCGGGTCAGATCGTCGATGTCGGCAAAGCTGGCCGCGATGATGTTGGCCCCGGGTTGAATCTCGTCACCGGCCATGCGGATCAGATTGTTCGCGGCCGCACGATTGGTCTGGATGATTTCGTCGAAGCCCGTGTCATAGGCGCTGCTGCAGGCGCCCAGCAGCAGAGTGAGAGACAGCAGGCCGCCGCGCAGGAAACGCTGGTTCATGATCAGAGGCTCCCTGCAGCGACGACATTGAAGGTGCGTCCCTGACTGCGGTAATGGGCGATGTCTTCCGGATTGAAGTAGTACACGCGGGTGCTGGCATGGGCGATGCGGCGGCTGTCGAGCACGCGGGTGGTGATGATCACCTCGGTGACTTCGGCGTTGGTGTCGCGCTGGAACTTGTTCCACAGATCGGCGGCCAGTGCCACGGGAATCAGGACCAGCCCCTGGTCCTCCCAGTACTGTGTGTCATCGACGCCGGCCGCCATGGCGAGGAAGGCTGTCACGCTGCCAGGCCGCGGCGGCAGCTTTTCACGTGAGCTGTGTTCCACCACCTGGATCTCGTGCTCGACGGTGAACAGGGCATCTTCGCGACTGAGCATGACATCTGCGCCCTGATTCACCAGCCCGGTCACCAGCATGTTGTGCCAGACGCTCTGGAATTCCCCGGCGTTGCGTGCCGGGTCACCCAGATGGAGGCTCGGCGGCATGTCGCCTTCGAGTGTGCTGAGCGCTGCCAGGATCTGCTCGGACTCGTGTCGCGCCAATACACCCCAGTGCGCTGCGGACTGGATCTTCTGCTGTTCGCTGCCGGGGAACATCGTGGCACGGGGGTAGGGCAGGTGGTTGTTGTTGCCACACGCAGTCAGGATGGTGGCAAGGCAAAGCAGTACCAGGCCTCTGGCATTCATCATTCGGAACCTCGGGGTCCATGTTGTTTGGTGCGCTTCCCGCGCGTTTGACGGTGCGGGAAGCGGCGGCCAGGGTACTACGTGTCCCCGGAATCCGGAATTGTCAGTTGAGCACGCTGTAACCACGCCCGCGCAGGCAGTTGTGGATGACCCGATCGCGTTCCCGCATGCCCGAGCTCGCGCCCTGCAGGCCGCCGCCAACCGCTCCCACGCCGGCTGAGCGCGTCGCTGTGCGGCTGTTGCCCATGATGCCGCCGACCACCCCGCCGACGGCTGCACCCACTGCTGCGCCAGCCACTGCACGTTCGCCGACTGGCACCTGATCGGCAATCGCCTGGCATTCGGCGAGATCGGCCTGGTAGCGGCCCATGTCGACGCCCTGCGGGTCAATGATGGGGCCGCTGTAAAGCGGGCCGCGACCGGACTGGCAGGCCGCCAGTCCCAGCACCAGAACGGAAAGCATGATCGGTTTCAACATGATGGGAGCTCCTTCGCAAGAGGTGAATGACGACGCACTCCAAGGGGGAATGCGTCATGCAGGCGAGTTCCAGAACGCGGCAGGACGCTTGCGGTTTACAGGCGCAGTTGCGCCATTCAGCGCGGCAGGTGCTGCTGGACCCACTGCTGCAGCTGGGCCGGGGGTAACGCGCCAGAGACGCGGGCGACCTCCCGCCCCTTGTGGAACAGCATGAGGGTGGGAATGCTGCGGATGCCGAAGCGCTGGGCCAGCGCCTGCTCCACTTCGGTATTGACCTTGACCAGGCGCAGGCGCGGCTCGAAGCTGGCGGCGGCGGCATCGAAGGTGGGCGCGAACGCGCGACACGGGCCGCACCACGGCGCCCAGAAGTCCACCAGCAGGGGCACATCGCCGCCCAGGTGCTGATCGAAGCTGCTCTGGGACAGCGGCACGGGATGGCCGCTGAACAGCGCCTGCTTGCAGGCGCCGCAAGTCCCTTTTTCTGAAAGCCGCTGTGCCGGCATGCGGTTCTTGCGGTGGCAGTGTGGACAGGTCACGTAGATCTGATCGGACATGCTGGTCTCCCGAGGACTGATTCTACTGCGATTGCCTGCGATATCGGGGCTGCAGAAGCGGCTTTCAAGCCGCTCCCGGACGGTGGCCGGCATTGCATTGGCCAGCAAATTCGATGATGCTCCAAGCCGTCTTCCGTCAGCAGTGCAGACTTCCCCATGAGTGAACAGCTCCCTCCGCCCGCCCCCCGTGAAGCGCGCGCCCGCAGCGTGTGGCTGCGCCCCACGCTGCACTGTTCACAGAAGGAAGCGGTGGCCTCGGCCACCATGACGGCCACCGGCGACAACTTCTTCAATGCCTTCGCCATCTACCTCAATGCCACGGCCGTGCAGATGGGCTGGCTGATGGCGATCCCTCAGCTCTTCGGCGCGCTGTTTCAGATTCTCTCGGCCTGGCTCGGCAACTACCTGCCGCGCAAGCCGCTGGTGGTGGCCACGGCGGGTTTTCAGGCGCTGGTGGTCTTTGCTCTCGCGGTGCTGGCTCTGACCCGCAGTGCCAGTTCGGTGCCGTGGTTGATCGGGCTCTGTGTGCTGTATTTCTCCTGCATCAACTTCATCCAGCCCCAGTGGCGCGCGTGGATGGGCAGCATCGTGCCGCAACGCCGGCGCGGCGCCTTCTTTGCCTCGCGCACGCGGCTGACCATGATGGCCTCCCTGGCCATTTTCGTGAGTGGCGGCGCGCTGCTGAGCCTTAGCGAGCGGGTGGGAGTGGTGTGGCTCGGCTTCGCCCTGCTGTTCGCTGCGGCGGGCGCCGGGCGCGTCGTCTCGGCCCGCCTGCTGGCGCAGATGCACGACCCGGACCCCGTGCCACATCCGTCAGGGCGCAAGGGCTTCTGGCAGAGTCTGCTGCAGATGCGCGCCTCGCTGAAGGATCGCACCTTTCGGGAATACAGCTTCTTTGTGGCGGGCATGCAGGGTGTGGTCGCCATCTCGGCCCCTTTTTTCGCCGTCTACATGCTGCGCGACCTGCAGTTCACCTATCTCGAGTACAGCCTGAATGCCATTGCGTCGATCCTCACGCAATTCCTCACACTGAGTTTCTGGGGGCGCTTCAGCGATCGCTTCGGCAATCGCCTGGTCATGCTGTTTTCCAGCATCGTGATCCCCGTCGTGCCGTTGCTCTGGCTGTTTTCACCCGATCACTGGTATCTGATCGGGGTGCAAATGGTGTCGGGCTTCGTGTGGAGTGGCTATAGCCTGAGCACCGCCAATTACCTGTACGACATCCGCCCGCACAAGAGTGATTTCGCCGTCTACGCGGCCATGCAGTCGGCCCTCAGTGCGGTGGCCGTGTTTGTCGGGGCCCTGCTGGGCGGTCTGATTGCCACGGCTGCGCCGCATATCGTGGAAGCCGTGCCCTTCCTGAGTGACATGCGCAGCCCGCTGTTCATCGTGTTCGTGGCGAGTTTCCTGCTGCGGGTCGCCGTGTCAGTGTGGTTCATTCCGCGCGCGGCCGAACCGCGTATGCGCAGACGCCCGAAGGTGCTTCAGGTAATTTACCGGGTGACGCGCTTCAGCGCCATTTCCGGCATTGCGCTGGACTGGCTGAGCGTGACCCGGCGGGGCTCCGGCAAGGGGGCGGACGCAGCGGATGAGGAGGAGCCCTGAACGCGGGCTTAGTCGGCCAGCCACACTTCGCGCACCCACAGCCAGAGGGAATCCCAGCTCTCGTCGGTGATGCGCTCGTGCCAGAACAGCACCGTGCCATCCTGACTGATGCAGTAGTAGCCGCCGTCGGCCTCGCAGACGGGCAGGTAGCGTCGGGGCATGCCCAGGCTCCAGGCCACCGCTGCGACTTCCGGCAGGTAAGTGTGCGAATTGGGGTCGGTCACGGTGACCGGCTCGAGCCGGCCGCAGACCACATCACTGACCGTCAGCAGGAAGACCCGCAGGTCGTCCGGCAGTGACATGCACAGTTGTTCCTCGATCTCGACGAGCAGATCCTCGTCGGGCAGTTCCAGCGGGACCGGCACTGGCTCGTTGCGCTCCCGCAGCATCTCGATGACATCTTCCATACTACCTGGCGGCTCCCGCTTCCCGCTCTTCCACACGCGCCCCCGCCAGAATGCCGGGCAGGGCATAGTTGCCTTCATGGCAGGCATATTCGAACATCTGGTCCTGTGTACGCAACATGGGAATTTCAGCGGTCCAGGGGGCCGTGAAGGTGTCCGGATCATTCACCGTCACGCGGTAGTTGATCGTGTCCGGGCCCACGCGGGTGAAGTGCTCCACGGTGTGGAACGCCACACCTGAGCCGCGGTAGCTCTGAAGGGGGTGGAAATTGCGTGTCTCGACCACCAGGGTTTCGCCTTCCCACCGACCGATGGAGTCCCCCATCCAGGGCTGCCAGGCGGCAGGCAGGGGCTCGTCGTCGATGCGGATGATGCGGGCGTCATGCACCATCTCCACAAGGATCATCACGTACCCAGGGGACTGCACGATCTGATAATGATTGTTGTAGAGAATCGGCAGCATGGGCGGGCCGGAGCTGGAGCCGAAGGAGAGCAGGCAGCGTTCCGCCAGCGGGCGTGATTCCGGACCGCGGAATGGGTCGGCAGCCCGCTCCTGCGCCGCCGCCTCGAGGCGAGCCTGTGCCGCGGGCGTCAGGGGCGGTATGCGACCATCGGCCGGGTCCACCACCAGAGAGGTGCGCCGTTCGCCGTTGTAGATGGCAACCTTGGTGCCGTCGTCAAACCAGAAAGCGTTGTAGCTGTCTGCCAGATCGATCTGCTCCTTGGTGGGTGGCGGGCGGTTCGGATCACTGGGCAGATCGGCCTCGGCAATCGCCGCCTGCACGGCCCGCTCCATTTCCTGCTGCTCGGCTTCGCTCAGGAAGGGACGGTCGGCGAATTCAGGCGGACGTTCCAGCGGCGTGATGGTGTTGTTCGTCCACATGCCCTGCAGGCTGGGGTGGCCGTCTGCCGTGCGGGGCGCGAGGTAGGTATCGGTCTGCGCCCATGCGGACAGCCCGGGCAGTGCGAGCAGGGTCAACAGCGTGCAGACGGCGCGCGTCTTGCGTGCGGATCGAGCAGGAGCGGAAAGCCGGTTGATCATTATTGTTCTCCGAGTCTTTGCCTTGGGTGCGCGAACGAGCGCTCCGAGAGTAGCAACAAGGCTTGTGCCCGGGCAAGCAAGGTGACCGTGTTGCTCAGCAGGTAGCCAGCGCCGCGCGCGACGGTTTACCATTCCTGCCCCGCTCAGCCAGAGGATGCCCTCATGAACTGCCTGTCCGCTGTCGAAGTGATCTCTCCGCCCGGGGCCGAGCCCACGGCCGCCATCCTCTGGCTGCATGGTCTGGGGGCTGACGGCCACGACTTCGCCGGCATCGTGCCGCAGCTGCATCTGCCGGCCGATCTGCCGGTGCGCTTCGTGTTTCCCCACGCGCCGAAGATGCCGGTGACCATCAACAACGGTTACGTCATGCCGGCCTGGTACGACATCCTCGAGATGAGCATCGATCGCCGGGTGGATGTGGCGCAGTTGACGCGCTCCGCGGAAGCCGTGCATGCGCTGATCGAGCGCGAAGTCGCCCGTGGCATCGACAGTCGTCGCATCGTGCTGGCGGGCTTTTCCCAGGGCGGCGCCGTGATCCTGCATGCAGCCCTGACCTGCGCCCGCCCTCTGGCTGGCGCGATGTCGCTGTCGAGTTATTTCCCCACGGCCGAACTGCTGAGCCAGAATGTCGCCAATGCGTCGCTCCCGGTCCTGGTGTGTCATGGCAGCTACGACCCGGTGGTGCCGGAAATTCTCGGTAGGCGCGCCGAGACCGCCCTGCGCGAACTCGGTCATCCGGTGCAGTGGCAGCGCTATCCGATGGAGCATTCGGTGTGTCTGGAGCAAGTGCGGGACATTTCCGCCTGGCTGCAGCGCGTGCTGGCCTGAGTCAGCCTGTCGGCAGGCCGATGCCTCGCGCCATGAGAAAGGCCAGCACGGGAATGAAGGCCAACAGGATCAGCTCGATGCGCAGCACGCGCAGCACACTGGCCGGCACGTCGATGACGCTCTGCGTGTTGCGGCGCTGGCGCAGCAGGAACACGGTGGGGTAGATGGACAGCAGCCCCACCAGCACGAACAGCGTCAGCTTGGCGTGGAACACCGGGTTGCCGGTGTAGAACTCCGCCGGCTTGCCTCCCCAGAACCAAAGTCCCAGCCCGCAGGCCAGCACCACGGCGGCACTGATGCCATAGGCGGCATCCACCTTGAGCAGATTGCGCAGGTCCTCCTGACTGATCTGCCGCGCCATCGCCATGTTCTCGATGATCAGGGTGGCCGCCAGGATCAGGACGGCCGTCAGATGCAGGTAGCGGATCAGCAGGTCCATGGCAGGCTCCGGGGCTCAGACTGGGTGGAAAGGCACGCCGTGGCGAGTGAGCACCGTCGCCAGGCGACCGCTGCGCAGGGCACTGGCGGTGTCGGTGTAACCGCCGATGGCTTCCCCGCCGATGAACAGCTGCGGCAGGGTGTTGCTGCCGGTCAGCGCTTCCAGCCGAGCCCGCACTCGCTGCTGCAGAGCCGGCTCGAGAAAGCGACCGCGGTCCAGTTCGTGCTCGACGTAGGGGATCTGCAGCTGGCTCAGCAGCTGTTTGGCGGAGCGACAGAAACTGCACCAGCTCAGGGAAAACAGCACGACAGGATGCGCGGGGTCGGCCAGCACGGCATCGACGTCGAAGTCTGTCGCGGGAATGGCATTGGACATGGAATCACCTTCAGATTGCGTTGCGGGTCATTGTGGCACAGGCCGCGCAAGAATTGCTGCCCGACGTGCAAGGCGCACACGCGGCATTGGCGAGGCCTGTGATAGAGTGCCGCCTCGACTACCACTCATCACTCTGCACTGGAGAACCTCATGATCGGCTATGTGACACTCGGCACCAACGACCTCGCGCGCGCCGGCGCATTCTACGATGCGTTGCTCGCGGAACTGAAAGCCACTCGCGTGATGGAAATGGACGGTTTCATCGCCTGGGGCAACAGCCCGACCAGCCCGATGCTGTCCGTGATCCGCCCCTATGACAAGAATCCCGCCACTTTCGGCAATGGCACGATGATCGCCCTGCTGGCGGACAGCCGCGCCACCGTGGACCGCGTCTACAAGAAAGCCATGGAGCTGGGAGCGAAGGACGAAGGACCGGCCGGCCCGCGCAGCGACACCTACTACGCCGGTTACTTCCGCGACATGGACGGCAACAAGCTGAACGTCTTCTACAGCGGCAACTGAGCCCGCAACCCCGGCGAGGGGCCCGTCCCGCGGCCTCTCGCGCCTTTTGCTTGCTGATTCCTGAATTCCAGAATCCGGTGAGAGATTCCCCTGACCCTCGCCCTTTGCCCGGCTGGACAGCACATCGGCGGGTGGTAGCATCTGCGACATTCTGCCACAGGGCCGCTGCCCGCCCTGCGCAGAGAATCCTTGAATCAGTATCCTTTCGACTGCTCGTGGAGATTCCCATGCCGACTGCCGCACGATCCCTTGTCTTCACCGCGCTGTTGAGCGCGCTGCCCTTCACCTCGCTGCATGCTGCCGAGCGCGTGGGCGACTTCGCCTTGCTCGACCAGCAGGGCCGCTTCCACCACATGAGCTGGTATGACGATCACAAGGCCATCGCCTTCCTCGTACAGGTCAATGGCAGTGCGCAGACAGCAGCGGCCCTGCCGGATTACACCCGCCTGCAGGCTGCCTATGCCGAGCAGGGCATCGAGTTCATGCTCATCAACCCTCTTGGAGAGGCGCGCACTCAGGTGCTGGCCCAGGCCGAGGCCTTGGGTCTGGAACTGCCGGTGCTCATCGATGATGCGCAGGTGATCGCCCAGGCCATGGGCGTCGACAAGAGCGGCGAGACATTCCTGTATGACCCGCGCAGCTTCGAGGTGATCTTCCGCGGCCCGGTGGCGGCGCTGGAAACGGCCCTGGGCGAAGTGGCCGCCGGCAAGGCCGTGAGCACGCCGGTGGTGGCCATGGAGGGTGCCGACGTCAGCTACGAGGCGATGGCACAACTGAGCGCAACAGGCGTTTCCTACAGCCGGGATGTGGCCCCGATCATCACCGAGAACTGCGCCAGCTGTCACCGCGAGGGTGGCATTGCCCCCTTCGCCATGGACAGCCATGCCATGGTGCAGGGCTGGTCGCCCATGATCCGCGAGGTGCTGATGACCAAGCGCATGCCGCCGGGGCAGCTCGACCCGCATGTGGGCGATTTCAGCAATGACTATGTGCTGGAAGTCGAGGAACAGCAGAAGCTGCTGCAGTGGATTGCCGCGGGCGCGCCCAGGGACGGCGACACCGATCCGCTGGCGGATCTGACCTGGCCCGAGAGCAAGTGGGCCTTCGGCGAACCTGACCTGATCGTCAAGGTGCCGCCTCAGACCATCCCCGCCACTGGAGTGCTGGATTACATCACGGTGCTCGTGCCGTTCGAGGGGCTCGATCGCGACCGCTGGGTGCGCGCGAGCCAGTACATGCCTGGCGATCGCACCGTGCTGCACCACACCCTGAACGCGGTCATCGCCCCGGGTGAGCGTCCGCGCGGCTTCCTTGGCGCTTCCGACCCGAACGTGGCTCATATCACCCCGTACATCCCGGGCGCGGAGCCGCATGTCGAGGCGCCCAATACCGGCGGCCTGCTGAAGGTGGGCTCACAGCTCGGTCTGCAGCTGCACTACACCACCACCGGGCGCGAGACGGTGGACGCCAGCGAGATCGGCATCTGGTTCTATCCCGATGATCAGGTGCCCACTGAACGCCGCTCCGGCAAGTGTGCCTGCATCTTCCCGCAGGGCTGGACCAATATTCCGCCCTACGACCCGCATTTCGAGCAGCAGCAGAGCATCACCATCGAGCACGATGCCGAGCTGCAGAGCTTCCTGCCGCACATGCACTTCCGTGGCAAGAGCATGAAGTTCGCCGCGCATTACCCGGACGGCACGGTGGAGGAACTGATCAACATCGCCAACTACAACTACAACTGGCAGATCGAGTACAAGCTGGCCGAGCCCAAGTTCGTGCCCGCGGGAACCAAGATCGTGGCCACTGGCGCCTTCGACAATTCCACGCAGAACAAGGCCAATCCCGATCCGGCTCGCTCCGTGCCCTGGGGGGATCAGAGCTGGGACGAGATGTTCTTCGGTCAGGTGTACTGGAAGTACGTGGATCAGAGTCTGTTCACCGCCGCGCAGTAGTCCGGCAGCAAGCACAACACGAGGGGGGGGACTCCCGGAGGAGGGGGAAGTGGCAGGACGCCACTTCCCCTTTTTCATTTGCCGGTCAGGCCTTACATGCCAGCCTTGATGACCGGTGTGCGCAGCACGGGCACGCCTTCGATCTCCACTTCATACACATCGCCGTGGTTCAGCTGGCGCGTGGTGCCCATGGTGCCGGACCACACCAGATCGCCGGGCTCGAGCACGAAGTAGCGGGAAATGTAGCTGACCATGTAGTCGAAGTTGAACAGCATGTCGGAGGTGTTTTCGCCCTGCACGACGGTGCCATTCAGACGTCCTTCGATCTGCACATTGTTCGGGTCGATGCCTGTGACCAGGGTCGGGCCGACTGCGTTGAAGGTCTTGCTGCCCTTGGCACGGGTCCACTGCAGGTCGGCGGATTGCCAGTCACGGGCGCTGCCGTCGTTGCCGGCAGTCACGCCGAAGATGTAGTCGGACGCATCTTCCACGGACACGTTGTCGGCGCGCTTGCCGATCACCACCACCGCTTCTGCTTCGTAATGGAAGTTGTTGGAGTCGACGGGAATGATCATGTTCTCGTTCGGGCCGATGATGGAGTTGGCCGGCACGATGAACAGGCCGGGGTACTCGGCCGGCTCGCCAGTGATGTGGCTGCGGAAGTTGAGCGCGGTCATTACGACCAGCTCCGGGTCGACCGGGGCCTTCAGGGTCACTGCGGATTCCGCCACGGTGGTGCCGGTGCGGGTGCCGCCCAGGTAGGGCGCATCGCTCAGCTGGTGAATGGTCGAGTCGACCAGTTCGCCCCAGGACACTGTGCCATTCTGTTCATAACGCACAAACTCCGCTGCCTGGGCGGAACCCGCCAGTGCACCGGAAACCATCAAGCCTGCAACGATCTTGTTCAATGAATGCTTCATGCAAACACCTCCTCTGGGTGGGTGGGAGCCTTGCCAGTCCGGACATTGCTCTGCAATGTGTTGAAACGAATCTGGTCAGCCTGTGGTGCAGCTCCGAGTCCGGACCTGCGAGCAGGAGAGGCGGAGCAACAGCGCGGGCTATCCTGAACCTCTCGCCCTGATCGTGCAAGTGGGTTGACGCAGTCAGATGGCATTCCGCCGATTTGTCTTTGCCGGCAAAGCGCTTATCATCCCGACAGCCTTGCAGTCGCCGTGCGACCGGGCTGCACTCCATAACAAGAACTCGAGGCCTTCCCATGCGCCATGCCACTCGCCACTCCCTTCGTTTCCTGCCTGAACTTGCCCGCGCCGCGGCGCTCGGCACCTTGCTGCTGGCCTCGTCTTCCCTGTTGGCGCAGCCCGCTCCGGCATTGCCCCGAGCCGAGCCGGAGGCGGTGGGCATGTCCTCGGCGCGTTTCGGCCTGCTGGACACCATGCTGCGTCAGCATGTGGACGATGGTCGAGTGCCGGGTCTGGTGGCGGGCGTGATGCGTCATGGCAAGGTGGTCTATCTGCAGAGCCTGGGCTGGCAGGATATCGAGGCCGGCGAGCCGATGCAGGAGGCTTCGATCTTCCAGATTCGCTCTCTCAGCAAGGCCATCACCTCGCTGGCAGTGATGCAGCTGGTGGAGCAGGGGCGCATCGCGCTGGATGATCCCGTGTCCCGCTACATTCCGAGCTTCGCCGACATGCAGGTGTTCGTGAATCCGGACGACCCCGACAACAGCCCGCTGCGCGCCCCCGCGCGACAGGCCACCCTGCGCGATCTGCTGCTGAACATCGGCGGTCTGAGCCATCGCGACCGTGCGCTCTACCAGAGTCGCGCCGTGCGCTCGCGGGGTGACACACTGGAGCAGTTCGTCGAGAAGGTGGCGGCCGTGCCGCTGGTGGGCGACCCAGGCACGGTCTGGGTCTACAGCGAATCCACCACGGTGCTGGGGCGCGTCATCGAGATCGTCACCGGCCAGGCCTTCGATGCCTATCTGCAGGAACACGTGCTGGGCCCGCTGGGCATGGTCGACACGGCCTTCTTCGTGCCGCCGGAGAAGGTCGCCCGGCTGGCCCGCCTGTATCAGGTGCCCCGCGACGGCAGCGCCCTGCGCAAGCAGCCGGACATGGACATCCCCATCACCCAGGACCCGCCGCTCAAGGAAGGCTCGGCCGGGCTGGTGAGCACCGTGCCCGACTATCTGCGTCTGCTGCAGATGTTCCTCAACGGGGGGGAGCTGGACGGTCGCCGAGTGCTCTCTGCCGCGGGGATCGCCGAGATGACGCGCAACCATATTCCTGCCGACCTGCTGCCCATCGGCATGTCCCCCACGAGCCGCATCCTCGATCGCGGCTGGGGTTATGGCTACATGGTGGTCATCGATGCCGCGCAAAGCCCCTCCGCGGTCAACAACGGCGAATTCGGCTGGACCGGCTCGCTGGGCACCTTTGCCTGGGCCGATCCGCAGACGGACACCATCGCGGTGCTGATGCTGCAGATCGAACCGGCCGGTGCTCATGCCCTGGGCGACAAGTTCAAGGCGCTGGTCGCCCAGACGCTTGTCGACTGAGCTCGGCATGACGGGGCAGGGGTGGCATTCGTGACTTCACAGTCCTCGTTTTCCCCTGAGCTGGTGCGCCTCGATGCAAGCCTGTGTCGGCTCAGCGGTCGCCGCGGTCTGCAGGTGTCCGGCTTCACGCTGCGCCAGGGCGAGCACTGGTGTCTGTTCGGCGGCAATGGCGCCGGCAAGACCGTGCTGGCCCAGCTGCTCTGCGGTCGCCTGCACAGCGGCAGCGCCGCCCTGCATTTCGCGCCGGACTTCGACCCACAGCGCGATGTGCTCTTCGTGTCCTTCGAGGAGCAGCAGCGCCTCGCCGCGCTGGATGTCCGTCACGACATCAGCGAGTACGACCCTTCCGCCCACGATCAAGGCACCACGGTGCACGCCCTGGTCAGTGCCGGCCTGCCGCTGACGGACGCCGACGAGGCGCGACTGCAGGATCTGCTGGCAGCACTCGATCTGCAAGAGATGCAGGCGCGTGGCATCCGCTATCTTTCCTCCGGCCAGATGCGCAAGGCCCTGCTGGCCCGCGCTCTGTTTCGCCGGCCGCGACTGCTGGTGCTGGACGAACCCCTGGAGAGCATCGATCGCACAACGCGGGAAACCCTGCAGCGGGTGCTGACCCAGCACCTTGGGCCGGACACCACGACGCTCCTGCTGTGCCGGCGCGCGCACGACATCCTGCCGGGCATCACGCACCTGGCGCTGCTGGACAGTCTGACCCTGGTGTCCAGCGGGGCTCTGGCCAGCGTGCGCGCGAGCGCCGAGTTCATGCAGCTGGCACAGCGGCGGCTGCCTGCGCCCGCGCAGTTGCCCGTCAACCCCCTGCGCCGGCCGTTTTCGCCGCTGCCCCCTGACCAGCCCTTGCTGGCCTTGCACAAGGTCGACGCCGGTTACCCCGGCAAGCCCGTGCTGCGCGCGCTGGACTGGACCTTCCGGCGCGGGCAGCACGCGCTGATCAGCGGTCCCAATGGCTGCGGCAAGTCCACCTTGCTCAGCCTGCTGTGCGGCGACAACCACATGGCCTACGGCCAGGATGTGGTGCTGTTCGGCCGGCGTCGCGGCAGCGGGGAGTCGGTGTGGGAGGTCAAGGCGCGTTTCGGCGTGGTGTCGAACGACCTGCAGCTGCGCTACTGCAAGGGTTGGCGCGTGCTGGATGTGGTGGTCTCGGGGTTCTTCGATTCCGTCGGACTCTACGATGACAGTGGCGCCAGTGAACAGCAGGCGGCGCGGGACTGGCTCGCGGCGCTGAATCTGCTGCCGCTGGCGGGCGAGCTTTATCACGAGCTTTCGTTCGGCGAGCAGCGAGTTGTGCTGCTGGCACGTGCGATGGTCAAGCAACCGGCCATTCTGATACTCGACGAGCCGTGTGTGGGGCTCGATGACGCATGGCGTCAACTCGTGCTGGATGTCGTCGATCACATCGCCGCCACCACGCCCACCCAGATCCTCTTCGTCAGTCACGACCCTGCCGATGCACCCCGCTGCATCAACCAGTGGCTGGACTTTTGTGCGACGGGCGTCAGCATTCGCGAGTGAAGGCGAAGCGAGCCATCTTGCCAGCCTGCGTGTAGCCAGCGTAACGTGAAACGCCAAGACTACGCTGGATGGAGCACAACAATGAAAAGAATAGCCAGAGACATTCTTCGTGAAAAGAGCGGCCAAATGCTCACTGTGGACATGGAGGCCACTGTGTACCAGGCGGTCAAGATCATGACGCAGCATCGCGTGGGCGCCATTCTCGTCGTCGGCATCTGGACCGAGCGCGATCTGCTGCATCGCACCCTCGATCCCCAGTTCGACCCCCGCACCGAAAAGGTCAGTCAGAGCATGACCCGAGCGTTGATCTCGGCCCATGTGGACGAACAGGTCCTCCAGCTTTACGACAAGTTTCTCGGTCGCCGGATCCGCCATCTGCTGATCGAGGAGGGCGGCGAGTATGCCGGTCTGCTTTCGGCCGGTGATATCATGCGCGCCAATCTGCAGCAGCGCTCTGAGGAATACCGCGCCCTCAATGAGATGGTCAGTCTGGAATAGTACGAGAACTGGAAGGCGCAACAGGTTGAGGCCGTGCGCTGATGACG
>JACCDP010205819.1_pt1 | contig 15651 bp, 7 predicted proteins | sample 7445841 | NCBI WGS metagenome assembly JACCDP01 (sample SAMN15323441, study PRJNA562643) | freshwater metagenome | isolation source: river surface water | place: USA:Blue River Watershed | collected 2017-08-17 | reverse complement strand
GGAACCTTCCTCCAGTCGACGGTGGGTACCGGGATCGCGGTGACCGCCAATCTGTCGGGGCTGACGCTGAGCAGCACCAATTACACGATCACGGGTGTTACCACGCCGCTGACGGCCAACATCACGACCAAGGGCGTGACGATCGCCGGGCTTACCGCCTCGAACAAGGTCTACGACGGCAACACGACGGCAGTGCTTGGCGGCACAGCGGCGCTCAACGGGGTTACCAGCGGCGACGACGTGCGGATCAGCGGTACGGCGACCGGCGCCTTCACAAATCCGAACGCGGGTCTGGGCAAATCGGTGGCGGTCACAGGTCTCAGCCTGAGCGGCGCGGCGGCAGGCAACTATGAACTCACGCTGCCGACGCTCGCGGCGGACATTACCAAGGCCCCGTTGACGGTGAAGGCGGTGGACAAGACCAAGGCCTACGATGGGGCGGTGTTCGGGGGCGGGTACACCGTGATCTACACCGGTTTCGTGAACGGTGAGACGGCCTCCGTCCTCGGCGGCACCCTGACCTTCGGCGGAGCGGCGGTGACGGCGGTGAACGCTGGAGCCCATGCAATCGCGCCGGCCGGGCTCACGAGTGGCAATTACAACATCACGTTCACCGACGGTGCGCTGACGATCAGCAAGGTGGTGCTGACGGTGACCGCTGAAAACAAGACGCGTGCCTTCGCGGCGGCCAATCCGACTCTGACCCACGTCATCACCGGGTTCGTCAACAACGAGAGCACCGCGGTGGTGTCCGGCTCGCCGGTCCTGTCGACGACGGCGGTCGCGACGAGCCCCGGCGGCAAATATCCGATCGCGATTGTGCCCGGCACGCTGGCCGCGGCCAATTATTCGTTCACGTTCGTGGCCGGTGAACTCACGGTGGAGACCAATCGCCCGCCGGCGATTTCGAGCAACGGCGGCGGCGCGACCGCAACGGCGGAGATTTTCGAGAATTCCGTCGCGGTCACGACCGTCACCGCCACCGACCCCGAGGGTCAGGCGGTCACCTACGCCATCAGCGGCGGGGCCGACGCGCCGAAGTTCACGATCGACACGACCACGGGTGCGCTCGTCTTCCGGGCCGCTCCAGACTTTGAGACACCCGCCAGCCAGGCGGCCGGCAATCTCTACACGGTTGTCGTGCAGGCGACGGATGCCGGCGGTGCCTCGATCGAGCAGACTCTGTCGATCGCGGTGAAGAACGTGAACGAGGCGCCGGCCGGCACCGACAAGACGGTCACGACCGACGAGGACGTGTCCTATGTCTTCGCCGGCGCTGACTTTGGCTTCACCGACGTCGATACCGGCACGAGCTTGAAGACGGTCGTTATCACGACGGTGCCGACGACCGGGTCCTTGCGGCTCAACAACACTGCGGTGGTGGCTGGCGCCACGGTCACCGCCATTGAACTTGCGGCGGGCAAACTGACCTTCGCGCCGGCGGAGAACGCCTTCGGGAATGCCTACGCGAGCTTCACATTCCAGGTGCAGGACGACGGCGGGACGGCCAACGGCGGGGTGGACTTGGATCCGACGGCGAACACCATCACGGTGAATGTGACGGCGGTGAACGACGCGCCGGTGCCGGGCCTGAAGGCGGACGGCACGGCGGATACCGGTTACAATCCCACGGCTAGCCGTTACGAGGGTACGACTGGCGAGGACACGGCGTTCAACGGCACGGTCCGTGCGAAGGACGTCGACGGTGACACGCTCTTCTACACTCCGGGCACGACGCAGCCGGCGAATGGCCAACTCAGCCTGAAGGCCGATGGCTCTTATACCTACACGCCCAAGGCCGATTTCAACGGCACGGACACCTTCACGATCGTGGTTTCCGACGGGAAGGGCGGTCAGGCGATCATCACCGTGGTGGTGACGGTGACCGCGGTAAATGACGCGCCGGTGCTGGATCTCGACGCCACGGCGACGGGAACCGGCTACACGGTCAGTTACACGAACGGCACCGACGCGGTGCCGTTCGCGGCGGCTTCAGTGACCGTGACGGACGTCGACAATGCGACCCTGGCCAAGGCGACGGTCACGCTGACCAATCCGAAGACAGGTGATGTCCTCGCGGCGGCCGGGCTGCCAACCGGCATCACGGCTACGGTCTCGGGATCGACCCTAACGCTGACGGGTGTCGCCTCGCCGACGGCCTACCAGGCGGCCTTGCGCGCGGTGACGTTCTCCAACCCCGCGGGCAACGCCGACACCACGACCCGTGTGATCAACGCGGCCGTCAACGACGGCACGGCTGACAGCCTGGTCGCGGTCGCGAGCATCACCGCGCGGATCCTGAACCGGCCCGCAACGCTGACGCCCGATTCCGGGACGAATGGACCCTCGGACGCCACCTACGTTGAAGGCTCGCTCCCCGTACTGGTGGCGCCGCGCCTCACGCTGGCGGACCTCGACGAGTGGCAGACGTTCACTGGGGCGACGGTCACGATCACCTCGGGCTCGGAGACGGGGGATCGCCTGCTGGCGAATGTCACCGGCACGAGCATCACGGTGGCTTACGATGCCGCGGCCAAGCGGTTGACCCTTTCCGGGACGGGCTCCCGCGCCGCCTATGAGGCGGTGCTGAAGTCGGTGCGGTTCGACTCGCTGCAGAACCCGACCGACCGAGACCGGGCGCTGGCGTTCGCGATCACCGATGCCGAGAGCGTGGTTTCCTCCAACACCGGCGTCGTGCACGTCCGTGAACTGGTCCTTACGCCGAATCCGAACAACGTGAGCATCGTCAACGAAGACGTTGGCGGCCAGCTCGGCGTGGTCGAAGTGGATGCGTCAGGGGCACTGAAGGATTTCAACTTCAAGGCGTTTGCGCTGGTCGACGGCAAGTCGACCGATGTCGCGGCGCTGATCGTGGCCAATCCTAATGTCGTCACGCGGGTGGCCTTCCTCTCGGTACCGGTGAGCGATGCGCTGCTCCCGCGGGGTGAACTCCGGCAGGTGCGGAACAGCGCGGAGACGGCGGTGACACCGACGTCTTCCAGCCCGTTGCGGGTGGACTTCCTGGAACTGGCCTCGGGGGTGGTGCGGTATTTGCCGCTGCCCGACGAGTACGGCGTTCGTTACGCCAAGGTGGCGTATCGAGTGGAGGTGCTGACGGTTGATGGCAGCCTCTTGTTGTCGGCAAGTCCTGATGCCGTCTTGTACATCGCGGTGCGGAACGTAAATGACGCGCCGATCGGCCTGCCGGTGGCGACGGCCTCGCTCCTGCAGGGTCAGAGCTACGAGATCGATCTGAACACGGTGTTCCGCGAGAAGGATCCGGACGACGTCGGGAAGCTTAAGTTCACCGTGACGAGCGACCCGGCGGTTTCGGTGAGCATCACGGGCTCCATGGCGAAGGTGACGGCGCTGGCTGCGCAGGCGCTGAGCACCAGCCTGACGTTCACCGCCACTGATCCCTCGGGAGGGACCGGCACGACCTCGGTTACCTTCACCCTGAAGGGGACTCCGGTGGCGGTGAATACCCCTCCGACCCTTGCTTTCACCTCGGCTTCGGTTTCCACGCCGGGCGCCGCCATGGTCCCGAACTTGGGGAACCTCTCCTTCGAGCTGCCCGAAGGCGTGGTCACGATTCTCAATGCCAAGGGAGCGGACGCCGACAGCGACACCCTCACGTACAAGCTGTCCGGGGTGGATGCCGCGATCTTCCAAGTGTCGCCGTCCGGCATCATTTCCGCGCTCAAGGCGCTCGATTACGAGAAGCCCACGGACACGGGCCGGGACAACGTCTACAACTTCACGGTCACAGTGGAAGACGGCCGCGGCGGGTCAGCCAGTACGACGGTGGCGGTGCGGATCACCAACCAGGTTGAGGGTGCGCAGGTGGCGAGCGAGGCCGCGCTGAACTTCCCGGTCACGGTCGACACGAACACAGGCGGCTCGTCCTCCGTCGATCTCGGGAAAATCTTCCAGAACTTGGATGGGAACACGGCGGTCAACTACGACGTTGCCAACGCTAATGAACTCGCCGTGCGCGGCATCACGGCGAAGGTCGTCGGCACGACCCTGAGCCTCTCGGTGCCGGGCAACTTCAGCGGCTTCGCGGACATCGTGATCCGCACGACGGCGAACGGCATCACGACCGATTACACGGCGAAGATCAGCGTGGATGCGGACCGGGACGGTGTGGACGACTTCACGGAGGCGTTCGCCGGCGACCTGAACGGCGATGGAAAGTCCGACAACGACCAGTATAACGTCGCTTCGTTCCCAGGGGTGAAGTCCGACATCGGCGATCCTAAGACCTACTTCTCGATTGCGGCCACGCCTAACGAGAACCCCTACGTCACCGACAAGGCTCAGACGACCGCGGGAGGAGGCAGCTTGGGGATGGACCTGCGGGTGGGTGGCACCGTGGTGGGGGACCTCACCGAGCAGCAACAGGCGGCGGTCAAGCAGGTGCTTAACCAGGTGGCCCAGACCCAGAGCAAGGAAGTGGCGGAGCTCCAGGTGCCGATCGGCGTGATCGGCTTTAACCTCAAGCCCGACATCATCGAGCGGGGCACGGTGTCCACGACCGAACGCGCCGCCTACGAACAGGAAGTCTTCAGCAAGTTTGCCAACGAGCAGAACACCGTGCGGGTGGTGATGCCGAAGGGGTCGACCGTGAACACCTTCATCAAGTTCGACGTGAATGGGCAGCCGTACGAGTTCAAGAAACAGGCCTTGCCAGGCCGTTTCTCCACCGGCGGCCAGCAGCTCTACACCGGAGCCGAATTCATCCCGTACACCGATGGCACGCCGGGCTTCAAGGAGGCGGTGCTGTATTTCGTCGACAATGCGCGCGGCGATTCCGATCCGACGGTCGGACAGATCTCCGATCCCGGTGTCTTCGCGTTCATCGGGGAGAAAAACCTCGTCAAACCCACGACCACCGGCATCACGCCCGCCGGCAGCACCGACGGTATGGCCTTCACGCTCAACACCGCGGGAGCGTTCACCGATCCGAACGGCGGCGCGCTGACCTTTGCGGCGGTCGGCTTGCCGACTGGTCTCACGATCAACCCCACTACCGGCGTCATCTCGGGCAATCTTGGCCGCACTGCCAGCGGGACGAGCCCGTACTCGGTGACCGTGACGGCCAGCAATGTGATCGGGGCGGTTTCCTCGACCTTCGCCCTGTCGGTGACCAATCCGGCGCCGTTGGCGGCCGATGATTCCGTCCTGGTGGCTTCCGGTGGCATCGCTTCTGGAAACGTCGGCCTGAACGACAGCGATCCCGACGGTGACCTGCCGTTGGTCTTCTCGCTCACAGCCCAACCGGCGAAGGGTGTCGTGATCCTGTCCGCCGACGGCAGGTTCACCTATACGTCGACCCCCGGAAACGCGGGGGCTGATTCGTTCAGCTACGCGGTCACGGATGGCCAGGGCGCGACCGGCACGGCGCGGGTGAGTGTCACCGTGAGCGCACCGTTCGTCCCGCCGCCTGCGCCGCCCCCTCCGCCTCCGCCGCCTGCACCGGTCAACGCCGCTCCGACCGGCACGGTTGCCGCCCAAACGGGAACGGATGGAGCAAGGTTCAACCTTTCGCTTTCAAACAGCTTCCGGGATCCGGAGGGTGGGGTGCTTACCTACGCCGTCGCCGGACTGCCGGCGGGACTGAGCCTCGACCCGTTGACGGGTTCGATCACGGGCACTCTGCGGGGCGATGCCAGCGCACGGTCACCCTACCAGATCCGGGTCACGGCCACCGACGCCCAAGGTGCGGCCACCGAGGTGACGTTCACCCTGGTGGTCACAAATCCCGTTCCTGCGCCGGCGGACGACGCCTTCCTGGTTCAGCAGGATACTGAGTTGAAGGGTAATGTCGGCTCGAACGATCAGGACCCCGACGGCGATCTGCCGCTGACCTTCCGCATCGGCCGGGCGCCTGCGAACGGGGCGGTTTCCCTCGCCGCTTCGGGAGCATTCACCTACCGTCCCACGGCGGGTTTCGTCGGCGCCGACCGCTTTACGTACGAAGCGGTCGACGCCCAGGGAGCCGCGTCCAGCGCCACGGTGGTGCTCGCGATTCACGCCCCGCCGGTGAACGTGCTCGGCTGGACAGAGTATGATTTGGGCGCCGGGCTGCAGACCCTGGCGCAAGGAGGCAAGGCGCTCTTCCAGGTCAGCGATCGCGACAGCACGCAGCTCTCGGTCGTGCTCTCATCCGGGTCCGGTTACCTGCGGGTGCCGGCGGTTGATGGGGTTACGCTCGTGGCCGGCACCGGGCTCAACGACAAGGTTCTAGCTCTCCGGGGTAACATCCCCGCGCTCAACCAGGCTCTGGCCCGCGTGAGCTACCAGAGCCCGACCGGTGCAACCGTGCGCGATCGGATCACGATCACCTCGATCGACGAGATAGGCCTCTCGGACAGCGATGAGGTTTCCCTGCGTACGACGGTCTCGATCATGGCCGGCGACACGATGGGGCTGAGCACTCCGGAGATCACTCAGGCGTTGGCGGGAGGCGGCTCGATCCGCATCACCTACTACGATCCCGCGATCCTTTCCGGTGTAACCCTCAAGCCCGGCACTCGCGACGTGGCGTTCGAGATCACGGCGATCAACCGTTGGGATGGTTCTACCGAGAACACGCGCATCGTGGTCGAGATCACGGATCGGGACGGCAAGGTTTCCACGGTCACGATACCGCTGGTGGTTTACCACCCGAAGTTCGAGGTGCTTACCGTGTTGAAGCTCAACCCTGAGACCAGCCTCTACGAACAGCGGGTGCGGGTGACCAACACCACTCCCGTGGGTCTGTCCGGCGTGCGCCTGACCCTTTCCGCCCTTCCGGCCGGGGTGACCCTCTACACGCGTCACGGTGTCGCGGCTGACGGCTCGGTTTATGTTGAGCCGTCCGGTGCCATCGCTCCCGGAGCCGTGGCCGACTTTGTGTTGGAGTACTTCTCCGCATCCGTGCGCGAGTTCTCGCAGCCCGCGTACACGATCCGGCAGACTGCCGCAGTTGAATCCGGTTCCGCCCAGGGCCAGGTGCAGCCGATCGGTCGCGTCGTGCAGGCCGGCGGCCGCACCTATGCGGAATTCGCCACCGCCTCCGGCATGCTTTACTGGGTGCAGTATCGCGATTCGGCTTCGGCTCCCTGGCAGACCAGCGCGGTGGCGGTGACGGGCACGGGTACCACGATCCAGTGGCTCGACGACGGTTGGCCCAAGACGATCTCGGCGCCGACGGCGTCCCGGACCTACCAATTGCTGGTGGCCGCGGCTCCCTCCGCGAGTCTGCGCATCAGCTCTCAGCCTCAGTCGCAGCAGGTCGCGCGCAACGCCACCGTCACCTTGAGTGTCGTCGCCGAGGGTGCCTCGCGGTCGGGCCTCGCCTACCAATGGTTCAAGGACGGCCGCGTGGTCACCGGCGGTACCGCGTCGCAGCTTTCCGTGCCGTCGTTTGGTCCGGCTGCCGTCGGCGCCTATTACGTCGAGGTCGGCGATGGCAGCGTGCTCCTCCGTTCTTCCGTCGCTTCCCTTTCCCTCGCGAATTCGGCCGCCGGAAGGATCGTCAATCTCTCGGTTCTCGCTTCCGTGGAACCGGATAACGTCCTGATCACCGGCTTCGCTGTATCCGGATCGTCGTCCCTGCGCCTGCTGAACCGCGCCGTCGGACCCACGCTTGCCGCGTTTGGCGTGGAGCAGCCCGTGTCCGACTCGAACCTGCTGCTCTACAACGGTTCGTTGCTCGCGACCAACGAGGACTGGGAACAGGACGTCGCCGGTTCGCTCGTGGCCAACACGGCCCAACGGGTGGGGGCTTTTGCCCTCCCGGCTGGTTCCAAAGACGCCGCGCTCCTTCGCACGCTCCTGCCGGGAACGTTCAGCGCGCACAGCCGCAATCGCGGCGCGGTGCCTGCGACGGTCCTCACGGAGATTTACGATGCGGGCAGCGACGGCGACGCGCGGCTGACCAACATCTCGAGCCGTAATCTCGTCGGCCGCGGCGGCGCCACTTTGACCGCCGGCTTCGTCCTGACGGGTGATCAGCCGGTTCGGCTCCTTATCCGTGGCGTTGGTCCATCGTTGGCGGTATTCGGTGTGACCGACGCCCTTTCGGATCCGGTGTTGACGTTGCGCCGCTCCGACGGGTCGGTCGTCGACCTCAACGACGACTGGTCCGCGGTGGAGACCGGTATTCTTGCCGACCGGGTTTTCGCCCGGGTTGGCGCCTTTGACCTGCCGCGCGGCTCCCGTGACGCCGTGCTCGACGTGCGTCTGCCGGCCGGCGCTTACACCGCCACGATCAGCGCCAAGGCCGGTGCGATCGGCCAGGCGCTGGTTGAGATCTACGTGATCGAGTAAGGCTCGGGTCGGAGGTTTGGTTTGTGCCGGTCTGGCGCCGGTGCAAACCTCCGCGCGTTCCCCCCATTACCATGCGCTTCCTCCCCAAGCTCGTTGCCCTGCTACTTCCGGTCGCCGCGTTCTGCGCCGCGCCGCCGCCGGTTAATTTCGTCGGCGTGCCGCCTGGCGTGTGGGTGCGGCCGGGTTTCACGCTTTCGGTGGCCGTCGAGGGCCTGAAGACCGCGCGGTTTCTCGCGTTCGGGCCGGACGGCGCTCTCTACGTGAGCATCCCGAAAGAGGGCCGCATCGTCGCCTGCCGCGACCGCGACGGCGATGGGGTCTATGAGACCCGTACCGATTTCGTTCGCGGCAAGGAGGCCAACACGATCCTGCAGGGCGTCCAGTGGCACGACGGCTGGCTGTGGTTCGCCCAGTTGAACGCGATTTCCAAGGCGCGCGACACCAACGGTGACGGGCAGGCCGACGAGGAGGTGCAGGTCATCGGTCCAGACGCGCTGCCGACGGGTGCCCGTGGCGGCCATATGTGGCGCGCGCTCCTGATCCATGACGGGCGGATCTACACGCACGTGGGCGACCAGACAAACGCGACCAACGAGCCGATCGAGGCGTCGGAGCGGAAGAAGATTTGGTCCTTCGCGCTCGATGGTTCCGGCAAACGCCTGTTCGCGAGCGGCGTCCGCAACACCGAGAAACTCGCCGTGCGCCCTGGCACCAAGGAAATCTGGGGCGTCGACCACGACATCGACAACATGGCCGCGAAGCTCGAGGGCGACCGCAAGCACGGCCAGCCGATCACCGACCACAACCCGCCGGCCGAGCTCAACCACTACGTCGAGGGCGGCTTTTACGGCCACCCGTGGCTCGTGGGGAAGAACCAGCCCAACCTCGAATTTATCAATGAGCCACGGCTGATGGAGTACGCGGCCAAGGCGCGCATCCCGGCCTGGCTCCTGCCGGCGCACTCCTCCGCCAACTCGCTTGCCTTCTACTCGGGTGGGAAGATCCCCGGGGCCGATGGAGACGTTTTCGTCGCCCAAAAGGGCGGTTGGAACGCCACCTCCAAGGTCGGCTACTGCCTCTCGCGGATCCTCTTCGAGGACGGCCATCCCTACGGCGAGCAGAAGGTCGTGAGCTTCCTGCGCAACGGCACCGAGATCCTCGGCCGACCGGCCGACGTCGCTCAGGCCCCCGACGGCTCGCTCGTCTTCAGCGACGACCTCGGCGGCAAAGTCTACCGCTTGCGCCACACCCCATTGGGGTCAGGGCGTTAAGCGTTTTTTGGCGTTCTGGCGGGGGCGTGTTCAAACAATCAACGCCCTGACCCCTTAGGGTGGAAAATGGGGGTTGCGGAAGCGGGGGGGGCACTCACTGTTTGCGTTGGCCAGGTGCCATGCATGGGCAGGCGCGTGAACTCCGCCAGGACCGGAAGGTAGCAACGGCAACGACGTTCTTCCCAGTGCCGTGGAGTGCCTGGCCACTTTTTTTATTCGGAGGAGAGCGGTCGCGGTTGGGGTGGTCGCATCCGCGCGATCGCCGTCGATTTCTACTGGCCCGCGCCGGTGATTCCCTTTCAACCTTCCTCACTTGTCCTCCACCTACCAGGTCATCGCGCGCAAGTGGCGGCCGCAGACGTTTGACGACGTCGTCGGCCAAGACCACGTCGTGCGCACGCTGCGCAACGCGATCGTGCGGAACCGCATCGCGCACGCGTACCTGTTCGTGGGGCCGCGTGGCACCGGCAAGACGTCGACCGCCCGTATCTTCGCCAAGGCGCTGAACTGCACGGATGGCCCCAAGGCTGACTTCCGCGCCGACGATCCCGCGTGCGTGGCGATCGCGGAAGGCTCGCATCTCGACGTGATCGAGATCGACGGCGCCTCGAATAACGGCGTCGACCAGGTGCGCGACCTGCGCGAGACCGTGCGCTACGCGCCGGCGCAGGGGAAGTTCAAGGTCTACATCATCGACGAAGTGCACATGCTCTCGGCGGCGGCGTTCAACGCGCTGCTCAAGACCCTCGAGGAGCCGCCGGCGCACGTGAAGTTCGTGTTCGCCACGACCGATCCCCAGAAGGTCCTGCCCACGATCGTTTCCCGCTGCCAGCGTTTCGATCTGCGGCCCATCCCGCCCGATCTGATCGTCGAGCGTCTGCGTAAAATCGCGAAGGACGAAAAGATCCGCGTGAGCGATGCGGCGCTCGCCTGCATCGCGCGGCTGGCCGACGGCGGCATGCGCGACGCTCAGTCGATCCTCGACCAGATGATCTCGTTCTGCGGCAGCGAGATTTCCGAGCCCGACGTGCTGGACGTCTACGGCCTTGTCTCCGCGGAGAAGGTCGCCGCGCTCGCCGCCGCGGTCGCCGCGGGCGATCATCGGGCACTCATCGCGATGGTCGACGAGTGCGACGCCGCCGGCCGTGATCTGGTGCGACTTTTGGTCGACCTGCAGGTGCTGGTGCGAACGGCCCTGCTCGACGCGATTGCGCAGGGCGGCTCCAGCTCCTCGCTGGGGGGCGTGAAGCTTTCGACCGAGCAGCTCACGCGGCTCCTCGACGGCCTCCGGGAAGGCGAGGGTAGCGTGAAGCTGGGCCTCGCCGAGAAGGTCAACCTCGAGGTCACCCTGCTGAAGGCCGTCGAGGCCAGCCGCGCCCGCGCGATCGATACTCTGCTGAAGGAACTCGCTTCCCTCGCCGGCGAGGCGCCCGCGGCGGCCGGCGACGAAAAAAAAAAGGCCTGATTGACGAGTTGGAGCGCCGCCTGGCCGGCGTCGCTCGGGCCAAGGAGACCGCTTCGGTGGTGGTGGCGTCCGTTCCCTTGGCGGTGCCGAGCGAAACAGTGGAGGCGGAAGCCGTCAGCGCGGACTCCGTCCCAGTTGCGCCGGAGCCCGCCGCCGTGACCGCATCCGGGCCCGTTTCGCCCGAAGAGTCCGGCTGGCCCGACGCGGCCGCCGAGTCGGCCTTTCTCGCCGAGGCGAGGTCGCGCGGTGAATTACCCGCCTCCAAGCCGGCCGCGGTGGAAGAAGTCGAGGAGGCCGAGGCGGGACCGCTGCCTCCCATCGAGAAAATGATGGAACGCATCCCGCCGCCGGTGCGCGAGATACTCGACGATCTTTTCCGCGCGCGTTTCGTGCGGGTGAGCCGGATCCCGCGCCGCGCGCTGAAGCCCTGACGCGGCCCATCGAGGGGTTGGCATCCTGGACGAGCAGGAGGCGTAAAGCAGGAAGCCACCGGCGGTCTGAGCGTAGCCGCGGCTGCCCGCCGCGGACTATGCCGCTTGCGCGACGGCCCGAGGCTGTTCCGAAAGGCTCCGCGTTTTTAACCGCAGATTCCGCAGATCGCGCGGATGAGGAACCGGGCGTTAAGCCTCACCGAACTTCCCGACGTTCTCTTCAAAATGAGGCCGTTCGTGCTGCGCTTCCAAGTCGCTTCGCGTGGGGGCAACCACGGATGGACACGGATCGACACGGATGAGGCGGCGATAACGAGGCAGACCAAAGGGCCCGAAACGGATGAAGTCCCTAGGAGAGTCTGCCCATGGAAGGCGCGAAAAACGCGGAAGATTCAGACGCTTGCCGCGGCACGAGCCCCTGTAGCCGCGGCTGCCAGCCGCGGACTACTCATAGTCCCGGTCCCGCGTATCTCCCACGTTTCGCTGGTCTTCCAGAATCGTGCCGCGGGCGACTTCTCGCCAAACGGGGCCGACGACGGGGAGTTTATCCACCGGGCTGACGGGCCAGTACGCTGCGACCACGTGTTGGTCGAAGGGAGGTTGGAGTGCTACGTGCGCGCGGCGATAAAGCCCTTCGGCTACTCCCTCGAACGCGTCGAGCCGCGCGAGGGTATCGGCGTCCACCAACCAAACCTCGCCCTCCACTGTCATCGAGTCCCCGGAGGCCGCGAGTAAACCCGGGTAACCGCCCATGTCATGCAGGCGATGGCCGGGCGCGGTGCGGGCGTGGCCGATGAATTGCTGGCCCGCGAGCCGCGCGTCATTGCAGCAACCGCGCTTCAGGGTGCCGTAGACGAACAGGAGCGTGCTCACACCGACGTCGCGGGCGCGGCTATGTCGATCACGACGGCGGTGGTATTGTCGCGCCCCGAGGCCTCGACCGCCTCGTTCACGAGTGCCTGCGCATGGTTGGCTTCAGGATCGCCGGAACGCGTTTCCAGCAGGAGTTCCTCGATCCGGCGGTCCCAGAGCCCATCGACGAGTCCGTCCGAGCAGATCAGGAAGCGGTCACCGGGCCGGTGTCCAACGGCGCCGATGTGGGGTTCGAGGATCTGGTGGCCGGCGCCGAGCGCCTGCTGGAGCGCGTTGCGGCGAGGGTGGGTGCGGGCCTCGCGTTCGTTGATGCGGCCGGTGCGGCGGAGCCAGCCGACGTGGCTGTGATCGTGCGTGACCTGCGTGAATCCGCCGCCGGCGGGCAGGTAATAGATCCGGCTGTCGCCGAGGTGCGCGAAATAGAGCCATTCCGGTGTGACCCACGCGAGGCTGAGCGTGGCGCCCATGCCGGCGCATTCCTCGTAGGACCGCTCCAGGCGGGAAAGATCTTCGTGGATCTGCGTGATCAACTCGCCCAGCACGTCGGCAAACCCCATGCCCATGCCCGCGGCGGAAAGCCGGAAGGCGCGGGGGAAGAGCCGCGTCACGCGATCGACCGTGATCCGGCTCGCGAACTCACCCGACTTCGCGCCGCCCATGCCATCGCTGACGGCGAACACGAAATCGGAGGCGCCGAGCGAGGCGCGCCCCGTCTTGCCGAGGTAGCGCACCTCGTGGCCGTCGACGGCCAGCGCGAGAAAAACGTCCTCGTTGTTGGTGCGCACGCGGCCGACGTGCGTGAGCCCGGACCAGCGGATATCCGGTGAGGCTGGCCTTGCCGCGACGGCGCCGGGCGGAGGAGGCGGAGTGCTCATGGTTCAGGGGGTGAGCGTGACCGGCCGGCCGGTGCCGTCGTCGAGGATCGTCGCGAACTCGAAGTCGATGATGCAAAACCGGCCGTCGTCCACCCGATAGGTGATGTTCCGCAGCGCGCGGTCCTCATGGCGTACGCCGAAGGATTCTAGCTCCGCAAAAAGCTCCTCCTGGCGCTCCGGGGCGAGGTGCTCGACGCGCCGGCCGCAGTTGCTGGTGACGAGGCAGAGGCGCTCGGGGTCGGCGGAGAGCAGTCGCGGCACGAAGGCGCAGCCGCGCTGCTCCAGGTAGCGCAGCACGAGCGACTCATGGTCGAACCTTTCCCGGGCGCGCTGCCCCCGGAAGGTCTTGTGGACGCGTCCATCGTACCCGATGCGCACGCTGGCCCGGCCGGTGTCCTTGATTTGCTCCATGCGACGGGCGAAGGGTTTGCGTGACGACGAATGCTGGCAAGCCGGGGCCGGGTGCAAACGCTCCCGATCCCTCCAGAATTTTCCCCAACTTCAGATTGCTTCTGGCACGTTAGCTGCTTTTTCGAACTTGGTTTCCTGAATCGTGCCCTCCGGTTCCGCCGGGCGGCGCGGTGGTCGGAAGCCGAAACCCTGCAACCTCATCCGCACACCCTTATGCCGAAGTACAAACTGGAATACATCTGGCTCGATGGCTACACGCCGCTGGCCAACCTGCGCAGCAAGACGCAGATCAAGGAATTTTCCGCGTTCCCCAAGCTCGCGGAACTGCCCAATTGGGGCTTTGACGGCAGCTCGACGCGCCAAGCGGAGGGCAAGAGCTCGGATATCGTGCTCAAGCCGGTGGCCGTCTTCCCCGACTCCACCCGCAAGAATGGCGTGCTCGTGATGTGCGAGACCTTCCTCCACACGGGCGCCGCGCATCCCTCCAATTCCCGCGCCACGATCCCGGATGATCCGGACACGTGGTTCGGTTTCGAGCAGGAGTACTTCTTCTACAAGGATGGCGCGCCCCTCGGCTTTCCGGCGGGCGGCTACCCCGAGCCGCAGGGCCCGTACTACACCGGCGTCGGCTACAAAAACGTCGGCTCCGTCGCGCGCGAGATCGTCGAGCAGCACATCGACATCTGCCTCGATGCGGGCATCAACATCGAGGGCATCAACGCCGAGGTCGCCAAGGGCCAGTGGGAGTTCCAGATCTTCGGCAAGGGCTCGAAGAGCGCCGCCGACCAGATGTGGGTCGCCCGGTACATCATGGCCCGCTTGGGCGAGAAGTACGGCATCGACATCGAGTGGCGCTGCAAACCGATCCGCGGGCCCTTCGATTCCCCGCTCGATTGGAACGGCTCAGGCATGCATTCCAACTTCTCCACCAAGCACATGCGTGAGGTCGGCGGTAAGGCCTACTTCGAGAAGCTCATGGCGGCTTTCTCCAAGCACATGGACGAGCATATCGCGGTGTACGGCCCGGAGAACCACCTCCGTCTCACCGGTCTCCATGAGACCCAGGCGATCGACAAGTTCAGCTACGGCGTCGCCGATCGCGGCGCGTCGATCCGCGTCCCGCACAGCTTCGTCAACAGCGACTACAAGGGCTACCTCGAGGATCGTCGGCCCAACTCCGCCGCCGACCCGTACCTGGTCGCCGGCCGGATCCTCAAGACGATCCAGACGGTGCCCACGGCCTAATCCGCTGGTTTGCCCGGCGCCGGATTCCGGACGCCTTTCCATCAGGACCGGGGAAATTCCCCGGTCCTTTTTTTCTCGGTAATACCCGCCGTCTGACGGCCGGGCACCTGCAGCGTTGTTTTCCGCAACGTAAAACCCGGGGCGGGGAGGCGCAGGCGGGCGGTTGTTTCGCGGGCTGGACGGCGGCGGAACGTTCGCGCCTGATGGGGATCATGGCGTCCGCCCACGGTTCCGTATCCTCCCGTTGGGAATGGACGCTGGCGGGCATGCTTTCGGTGAACCTGGCTTTCACGTTGCTGCTCAACGGCGGCTACGGGCCGAAGTACGAGGGAGTCACCGCCTTGATGAACGCGGCGTTACTCGGCGTTTACGCGGCCTCCGTCATTCTGGCGCGCTCTGCGCTGCGGCTGCATCCGGCGGGCTGGCTGCCGCTGCCCTTTGTCGCTTACGCGGCGATCCACGCCGTCTGGCTGACTCCGGCCCCGTGGCTCGCCCAGCGCGACCTCATGCTCTGGGTGCAGATGGCGGTGGTGTTCTGGGTCGTGCTCAACGGACTCCCCTCGCGCGCGCCACGACGCCTGGTGTTCCACACGCTCGTCGCGGTGGCGCTGATCGGCGTCGTGACGGGGTGTTACCAGGTTTTTGTCGAGCCGGGCTGGCGGCTGGCCGGTGCCGCCCGGCCGGGGGAACAGGCGGGTCGCGCCACGGGATCCTTCGGTTTGGCCAATAGCTTTGCGGGTCTGCTGCTGCTCTTGATCCCGGCT
>JACCDP011072092.1_pt1 | contig 15655 bp, 16 predicted proteins | sample 7445841 | NCBI WGS metagenome assembly JACCDP01 (sample SAMN15323441, study PRJNA562643) | freshwater metagenome | isolation source: river surface water | place: USA:Blue River Watershed | collected 2017-08-17 | reverse complement strand
TGCCTTGGACGTTCGGATGACTGTTCCTTTGACGCAAAGCTCGCAGGCAAACGTTTCCTTCAAGATCACATCGCCAATCGCAATGGATTGCAGCACACTCACGGCGAATGACTTTAACTTTGAAAACCTAAATTCATCCTCGATGGTCGTGTCTCCTGGCGGCAGTTCCACCAGCTGCACAATCACGTTGCCGCACACCATCGCCAAGGCTTCTTTTGGGCCAGCAAGACTCACCGCGTCAAGTTCCTTCCAGGTGCTTCTCAGCGATAGCTCCACATACTCTTTCCTTGCGGTGACCGGCAACACCGTTACGGTCACCAACCCTGCTGACCCTGGTAAAGGCGAAGTGATTCTGGATGAGACCGGACTAAACGGCGGACAGCGTCCAAGCACGCTAGTGAAGCAAGACCCAACTGGGCTGTTCCCAGGAGCAAGTGCCGGGGCTCGAGGCATTCTGGCAGGCAAGAACGTAATCTCTCCACCAGCTGGCGCAACGCTGCCAGAGCTGGAGATTATGGGTGACTTCCGCCAGCTTGCGAACATGAACGAAATCGTCACCGCTCGCAGAGAAAAGGTCATCCGCGCCGGTGACTCTGTCATTGCCAAGATGATGGTTCCATCGGCTCAGGCATCGCAGTACAAAGTCTTGAGCTACATGAATGTGAACAGTGGATTTATCTACTCGGGCGAGAAGGACTTTGATCCAAGCGGTGAAGTAGCTTCAGACCCACTGGTTTTCACCGAGCCGGGCCAGTATTTCATTCGCATGTATGTGGTGGCAAAGACTGCCGTCTCTGGCACCGACTACCCAAGCCCTGTGAACTCTGGTTACTTTTTCGACTTTGTCAGCGTGAACAGCGTCCCGAGCTACATTTCCCAGGCCCAGCTGGACGCCATCAACAGCAAGCAATCTTTAGAGCTGGTTCTGATCATCGAGGCTGGCGACACAGTCCCAGTGGCTGTGACACCTGCTCCTGCGCAGGTGAATCCAGTTGTGCCGGTTGTTCCAACCGCAACCGCCTCGCCAACGCCAACTGTTACTCCGAAGCCAACTCCAACGGCAACCCCTTCTGTCACGCCAAAGCCAACACCGTCCGCCAAGCCAACGGTAAAGCCAACGCCTTCGGCCACTCCAACCATCACTCCAACGCCTTCGGCAACCCCATCTGCGACTGCGACTCCGACCCCTACGCCTTCCCCCACTGAGTCCGAGGATGAAGTTGTAGCGGCTCCAGAAAGCACGCCTGCACCAGAAGCTCCTGCCGCTGTGGAGAACTTGGTTGCAACAATTGACCTCTTTGAGACTTTTGGCGTGCTGAGCGAACTAGGCGCTCCGGTTGCGGACCCCGCTCTTGGTGCCTCCGGTGACGATGACGCTGCCCCGGTCGCTTTTGATCCAATGGGAAGCGAAGAAAGCATTCAGGCCGTGATGGCCAAGACCACCCAGGCAGTTGCAATTGTTGCGGGTATCGCGGCCGCTGCTGCGGCGGCTGCCGGAGCAGCTTCTGCAGCAGGCGCTGCCAGCAGTGCTGCTGGATCCTCAGTCCGAGTTACCACAGCCCCTGAAACCTCCGGCTCTGGACCGAGTGACTCTGGCGACAGCGGTGAAATTGCCGAGCTTGAAATTGCTCACGACCAGATTCAGCTCGATAAGACTGGCTGGGGTGATCGCCTTGCCATTTGGGCGATACCGGCACTGACATTCTTGGATCGACTCTCCAACCGTTTGACGCTTTGGTTTGCCCCATTTAGTCCACTGCTTTCTAAGGCGACAAACGATGGCGCTTACCTTCGCGCCATGTTTGGATCAACCACCTTGCTGCTTCCGGTAGCGGGCTTTGCGGTTGCAATTGCGGCCGTTGCAGACAACGGTGGTCAGATTCTTACCCCGAGCTGGGAGCTCCTGCTCATCATCGCCCTGATCGGCATCATGGATGCCTTCGGTGGTTTTGTTGCAGTCATGACCTTCGCCCTTGGCTCGCTGCTAACCCATGGTTCGATTCCAGAGCTCTCGGATTGGCGCTTGCTCATTGCGGTAATCGTGATCGGCGTTGGACCTGCACTTTTGACCACTGCATTCAGGCAGCTACGCAAGCTTCCTGCTCATGGCGCATCTGAGTGGTGGGAGCGTTTGAGTGACCTAGCCGTAGCTCCATTTATGTCTGGTTGGTCCATCGCCACCATGGTGAGCGTGTTGCCTGCGGTTACCGGAATAACGGTTAATGCCGCAAACCACGTTTTGGACTTCGGTATTTGGGTGGCGGCATTTGCAGTGCTTCGCGTAATCCTCGAAGAAGTCGTTGCCCGCTACTTCCCACAGCGCCTAGATCGCATCAACCCGACTCACATCCCAGATTCGCCGCTGGCTCAGAAACTAGTTGCCCTTGGCGCTAGATATGCGCTTTGGGTGCTCTTCACGGGTGCATTGATTGGCAACTCCTGGCAGTCATGGGTCGGTTCAGCATTGTTTATCCTGCCAACGGTTATCGGCTGGTTCCAGGATCGTTTCCCTAACGTGCCATGGCTTTGGAGAATCCTGCCATCCGGTATTCCAGGACTTGCCTTCTCGATCGTCTTGGCGTCTCTAACCACAGCTTTGGTGGGTCAGTTCTTGGGTGTGAACAGGGACTTTGCGGAGTGGGCGTTTGTGCTGCTGCCACTTCCGATGCTGCTAATTAGCATTCTGACGATGTTTGGTCGCTTTGGCAGAACAGAGGACGAAGAACGCCCTATCAAGAAGGTGGTCTGGCTTTACCGTGTAGGCGGAGTTGTGATGCTGCTTCTCACACTCCGTTTGGTTGGAATCATCTAGCCATTTCATTGCTAGCCTGATTACATGACCTTCACCGCACCTGAAAAGCCACGTCTAGTTGAACTAATCAAAGAACTTGCGATTGTGCACGGCAAGGTGACGCTCTCCTCGGGTATTGAAGCCGACTACTACGTAGATCTTCGACGCGCCACCCTGCACCACGAGGCAGCTCCCTTGATTGGCAAGGTCATGCTCAAGCTTTTGGACGACAACGGTCTTGGTGATGTTGATGCAGCCGGTGGTCTCACCATGGGCGCAGACCCAGTTGCCAGCGCGCTTTTGCACCAGGCTGCAGCTCAGGGCCGCAAGCTTGACGCCTTTGTAGTTCGCAAGCAAGCCAAGGCACACGGCATGGGTCGCCAGGTTGAGGGACCAAGTGTTGTCGGTAAGCGCGTTGTAGTGCTCGAAGACACATCAACCACCGGTGGTTCTCCGCTGACTGCAGCCGACGCCCTCAAGGCAGCCGGTGCGAATGTAGTTGCGGTCGCAACCGTGGTAGATCGTGACACCGGAGCTCGCCAGGCGATTGAAGCTGCAGGCTTTGCCTACCTAACCGCCATCACCCTAGAAGACCTAGGTCTAACGAAGTAGGTTTCTTGTGAAGCGCAATTTAGCGCCGTTTATTCTGCTCCAGTTCGCCTCGATTACGAGCGTGATCTCTGGCGCAATGGTCTTCATCGCAATCCCTTGGATTGCCCTTGAGATAACCGGAACCTCAACTGCTGCCGGCCTTGTGGTGTCGCTAACCGCAATCCCTGGATTGCTGCTCTCACCGGTCATTGGATCCTTTATTGACAAGGTTGGTAGGAGAAATGCCGCCGGCTGGTCGGAGCTCCTCACGGTGCTGACCTCTCTCCTAATTCCTATCTTCTCGGGCTTTTGGGAACTGACTATCCCGGCATTGATTGGAATTGGAATCCTGCGTGCTGTGGTTGCGCCTGGTGGCTCGACAGCTAGAAAAGCGTTGGTTCCAGATGTTGCGGCAGCGGGCAAGCTGACGCTGGATCGAGCCAACTCGATCCATGAGGCGATATTTGCATCCGGCTTTGCAATCGGACCGGCGCTCGCAACCTTCTGCATTGCTGCCATGGGTTCGGCAAACACCTTCCTGGTGGTGGCTGGGTTTGGCGCGGTCTCGGCTTTCTTTGCGCTACTGATCAGGGTTACCGAGCAGCACGAAGAGAACGACGAATCAGAGAATCAGCCTTTCTACATTTACGCGGTTCAAGGCTTCAAGATTCTGTTCCAGACGCCTTCGGTTTTGGTTCTAATGGCCGCAATCATGACGCTGGCGCTGATTTACCTGCCAACCGAGATGCTAATCCTGCCGACCGCATACAACGAGATGGGCGATCCTGAGGGTCTAGGTCTGGTGGTTTCGGCGATGGCATTTGCATCTGTATTTGGAGCACTGTTCTTTGAGCAGATCCACAAGCGCATCAGCTACGCAAACATCTTGCGAATCGGAATCCTGGGCGTTCCACTATCCATGATTCCGATGAGTCAGCTGCCTGCCCAGTGGGCAATGATCTTCTTCGGAATGATTCTTGGTTTGGTTTGGGGACCGCTGTTGCCACTACTAAACACCGTCATTCAAACCAAGATCCCCGCAAACAAGCGCGGCCGAGTCTTCTCGCTGGAGATGACGGTTTGGTCGGCGGGACCGATGATTTCGATGGTTGCGGTTGGAGCCGCGGTTGATGCCATCGGCGTCAAGCCGATTTACCTAGCGCTGTCGCTTGGGGTTTTGATTGCTGGAATTTTGGTTTCCACGAACAAATACATCAAAGAGCTGGATAGCTAAAGAAGATTCGCCACCGAGTCCAGAATCTCAGTTGGCCTGAACGGATACTTCTCAATTTCTGCATCGTCCGAGATTCCGGTTCTCACCAGGATGGTGTGAAGACCTGCTTCGATTCCGGCAACAATGTCGGTGTCCATGCGGTCACCAATCATTGCGGTGTCTTCGGAGTGAACATTGATCTTGTTCATCGCACTTCTAAACATCATCGGGTTGGGCTTACCAACAATGTATGGAGCCTTGCCGGTGGCTGCGGTAATCAAAGCTGCAACTGAGCCGGTGGCAGGAAGCGGGCCATCGGCGGAAGGTCCGGTGACATCGGGGTTAGTTGCGATAAACCTGGCACCCTTTCCGATTAGTCGCACCGCCTTGGTTAGTGCCTCAAAGCTTAGGTTTCTGGTTTCACCCAAAACCACATAGTCAGGGTCCACCTCGGTCATCACATAACCGATCTCGTGCATCGCGGTGGTGAGGCCAACTTCGCCGATCACGAACGCGGTGCCGTGAGGCTTCTGGGACTTCACAAAGTCAGCGGTGGCAAGCGCTGAGGTGTAGATGCGCTCCTCAGGAACGTTCAAACCACCAGCCTGCAATCTAGCTGCAAGGTCACGTGGTGTGTAGATCGAGTTGTTGGTTAGAACCAAGAACTCTGTGCCTTCGTCTTGCCACTTCTTGATTAGCTCTACGGCTCCAGGAATTGCCTGGCCCTCGTGCCAAAGCACGCCATCCATGTCAGTAAGCCAGTTTTTTACTCTCGAACGCCCAGTCATACACCCAGCCTAGCTTTAGGCTTAGGCCAGTGAATGAAGAAAACGCCACCGGAACCCACGAGCAGTCCACCTGGGGAGTTGGCCCGTACTCGGGAGATCCTGCCAAGGACCCAAATTTTGCAAAGTTTGACCCCGAGCTACTCGCTAATGGCGACACCAGAAATGTCGTTGATGTCTACCGCTACTGGTCAATGGAGGCGATTGTCGCCGACTTGGACACCAAGCGTCACGGCTATCACGTTGCGATTGAGAACTGGCAGCACGATCTAAATATCGGATCAATCGTGAGAACCGCAAATGCCTTTATGGCAAAAGAAGTCCACATCATCGGCAATCGTCGCTGGAACCGCCGCGGTGCAATGGTGACCGATCGCTACCAGCACGTCACTCACCGGCCAGATGTTGAAAGCCTGATCGAGTGGGCGAAGACCGCAAGCTCAACCGGCGGCAAGCTCCCGATCATTGCGATTGACAACGTGCCCGGCTGCAAGCAGATCGAGAATGTCCAACTACCAAAAGAGTGCGTGTTCCTATTCGGCCAGGAAGGCCCAGGCCTTTCGCAAGCTGCGCTGGATGGCGCAGACATGGTTTTGGAGATCGTGCAGTTCGGATCCACAAGATCCATCAACGCATCGGCAGCGGCTGCAATAACCATGCACTCTTGGGTGATGCAGCACGTTTTTAGTTAGAATTGTCTCAGGGCCATTCGCCCTGAGATCCCCAAAGACGGAAGGGGTAAACCCATGCCCGCAGTAGTCCTAGTCGGAGCCCAGTGGGGCGACGAAGGTAAGGGAAAAGCTACCGACCTACTCGGTGACCGCGTTGATTACGTGGTTCGCTACCAGGGTGGCAACAACGCCGGCCACACCGTGGTTATCGGCGATAAGAAATTTGCACTGCACCTATTGCCTTCCGGCATCCTCACCCCGGAGTGCACTCCGGTAATTGGTAACGGTGTTGTGGTTGACCTAGAGGTCCTGTTCCGCGAGATCGATGGCCTAAACGCTCGAGGCGTAGACACCTCCAAGCTGCTCATCTCCGCGAACGCGCACGTCATCACCCCTTACCACGTCACCGTGGACAAAGTTTCCGAGCGCTTTTTGGGTAAGCGTGCCATCGGCACCACCGGTCGCGGCATTGGCCCAACCTACGGCGACAAGATGGGTCGCCTAGGAATTCGAATTCAGGACCTATTCGACCCGAGCATTTTGCTGCAGAAGGTTGAGGGAGCACTACTTCAGAAGAATGACCTGTTGGTCAAGATCTACAACCGCGCGGCGGTTAGACCTCAAGAGGTTGTGGACCACCTGCTTTCCTTTGCAGAGCGCCTAAAGCCAATGGTTGCGGACACCGCACTGGTGCTAAACAACGCGCTTGCCGATGGCAAGACTGTATTGCTCGAAGGTGGCCAGGGAACGCTTCTGGATGTTGACCACGGAACCTATCCGTTCGTGACCTCATCCAACCCAACCGCTGGTGGCGCTACCACCGGAAGCGGTATTGGCCCAACCAAGATCACCGGTGTGATTGGAATTCTCAAGGCCTACACCACCCGTGTTGGTTCCGGCCCATTCCCAACCGAGCTGTTTGACGAGTGGGGCGAGTTCTTGCGCAAGACCGGTGGCGAGGTTGGTGTTACCACCGGCCGTAACCGTCGCTGCGGTTGGTTCGATGCTCCGATCGCGAGATACGCAACTCGTATCAACGGTCTAACCGACATCTTTTTGACCAAGCTGGATGTCCTAACCGGCATTAAAGAGATTCCAGTTTGTGTTGCCTACGACGTTGACGGCGTAAGAGTTGAAGAGGTTCCGGTTTCCCAGACCGACTTCCACCACGCTAAGCCGATCTACCAAATGTTCCCTGGTTGGGACGAGGACATCACCGGTTGCAAGACCTTCGAGTCACTTCCTAAGAACGCTCAGGACTACGTGCTGGCACTTGAGAAAATGAGCGGCACTCGCATCTCCGCAATCGGCGTCGGACAGGATCGCAACGCGACCATTGTCCGCCACGACATGCTTGGCTAATTCAAGAGCTTCTGATGGCGGCCAAGGGAAAGCCCGAGGATCTGGATTCAATTCCATATCCCGATGAGGCATTTAACTCTTGGGGAGCTGCCGCTGTCGGCATAGACCCACTGGCAGCCAGCTTCACCTCGGTGCCGTATCAGCCGGTTAGGCCGCACGTTCCGTTCTACCGCTTTGTCTCATACCCGGACATTCTCGATTTACGCAAAGCCGGCTATGAGATGGAGCGTTTTGTTCCGCTTTTCGACCAGCTGGAAGATGTTCGCTATCGCGATGCGCTGATGCTCTCTGCGATGCTGCACCACCCGAATCCATCGCTGCCTTGGAACCCTCGGCGTGCGAAGGAGATTGAGCTTGAGGTTAGAGCTCAATTGCATGAGCACGGGCTGGGTGAGATTCCAACCTTGCTGCGCAGGTTCTTGGGCAAGGCTTTCCCGAATGACACCGTGAGTTATCTGACGGTTGACCTCACCCATGTTTTTTACTGGGCATGCGTTGCAGAGCTTGCTGACGATTTGGTTTGGCGGAATCCGAATTTAGGCTGGAAGGCCGAATACCTAAGGTTCCCGGTTCGAACCCTGGGTTAGCAAAAAGGGATCAAGATGCGCTTTAGCGCTGGAAGATCCGGTTCTGCCCAGTCAAGTTTTGAAAGTTCGCTCTCTGGTACCCAGCGCAATTCCGAGTGATCGGTGGACTGGGTGGGTTTTTCACCCTGCAAGTCACAGACAAAGCAAACCAGTTCGATATCCCCCGTTGTGCTGCGATCAAACTGTCTTTTCACAGTGATTTCAACGTTTAGTTCTTCTTTGATTTCGCGAACGATGGCATCTTCGAGCAGCTCATCGGTTTCTGGCTTCCCGCCTGGAAACTCCCACTTACCCGGAGCTTGTTTCCAGTCGCCGCGCTTAGCGCAGAGGTAGTTGCCGTTCTGATCCTGAATGATCGCCGCTACCACCAGAGTTGTCATGCTGAAAGGTTAGCTTCGACTACTTAGGGAGGTTTGCCTCAATGACAGAAACAATCTTCTCGTCATCTGGAACCATGTTTGGGCGGAAGCGGTGAATCTCACCGTTTGGCAGAACTAGGTATTTCTCGAAGTTCCAAAGCACCGGACCCGCAAGACCATTCGCGTCCTTGGTCTTCACCAACTGCTTGTAGAGGGCGTGACGCTTACGACCGTTGACATCTGCCTTCTCGGTCATTGGGAAGGTGACGCCCCAGGTGGTGGAGCAGTACTCGTTGATGGACTCGTTGTCCTTGAGTTCCTGCATGAAGGATCCAGATGGCACACCAAGCACACTAAAGCCGCGGTCCTGATACTTCTTCTGCAGTTGTTCCAGCTGTTCGTACTGTGGCGAGAGGCCGCAGCGCGAGGCGACGTTCACGATTAGCAAGACCTGGCCTTTGAACTCGGCTAGGTTTTTCGGCTGGCCATTCAGCATGGTCAGTGGCACATCGTAATTAAGCATGGTTTTCATAACCCCCAAGGGGGTGAATAAATTTCAGGGCTAAATATTGGCCAGATTGCCGGTGAGCTTTTGCGCCAGTCTGCGAAGCAGAATTAGCACGAATGCCAAGCCCAAACCAAAGACCGTGAAACCGAGAATATAGAGTGCAACCCCGGTTGGACCAACCTCAGCTGGGTTGAGGAACCAGTAGGGCCATTCGGCAACCATCAGCCCACGAATGATGCTGAATGCCACCCAGATATAAGGGAAGACCAGGATCCAAAGTGCCTTGCGGAAATTGGTCTTCGGACCCTTGACCGAGAGGATGTAGTCCAGTGTCACCAAGATTGGTCCGTAGGTGTGGATTATGAGGTTTGGCAATACTGGCCAGGCATATCCAACATCTTCCGGTGCCACGGCGGTGTCACCGAGTAGCAGGTGATAGCCAGCACCAATCACGATCATCGCAACCGTTGCACCCAGGCGAATCACATTCAGCCTGCTGGTTTCGGATTTGTGGTTGATCAGGTAAAGCCCGCTAATGATCAACACAATGCCGGCAAAAATCGATGAGTCGATCGAGAGCTTGGTGAAGTAGTCCCAGGGACGAAACAAGTTATTGATTACTCGGTCGGTGACCTGCCAGACCACGCTGCCGAGCAGTGCCGCTCCAAGCAGCAACCTAAACCAACCAAATACGCCTTTGTATGTCATACCCAGACCCTACTGGTTGGCCAGCAAGAATGCTGCGATCGCAGAAAGGAATTCCTGGGGCTTCTCTTCATTTGGAAGGTGACCGCAGTACTTGACAACTACAAGCTCAGCATTTGGAAGTTCTCCCGCCAATCGCACAGAATCCTGGGTGGCAACCACGGAGTCGTTGTCACCGGTAATGACCAGGGTCGGCATGGTTAGCGCCGCGAGGTTCTGATCTACTTCGGTGTTCCGAGGAGCTTTGTTGTAGTTCCAGAACGCCTTTTCCCAACCGATGATTTTTAGCGGAGCGGTGTATTTGGCCTTTAGTTCGTCAGTCACCAGACTCTTGTCGTAGTAACTCTCATTCAAAAGATCTAGGCCAGAGGTGGCAATCGAAGACACCAGTGCCGGACCCACGTGGTTGAGCTGCGGGATGTCATAGATCCAGTTCAGCCAGGATGGCCCACCACCGGTGCTGTAAACCGCTGGTGCCAACAAGATCAGCTCATCAACGCTATCCGGGTTTGCTGCAGCAAAAGCGGCGGCAAGGTTGCCTCCTGCGGAGTGACCTAGGATCACAACTTCTTTTCCAGCACCAAACTCATCAATCAGAGCCTGCATTACCTCAAGCTGTCCGGCCGATGAGTAGGGGTTGGTGCCCGTCCAACTCTCTGGACGCTCGGTGAAACCAAAAGCCGCGCGATCGTATGCAACTACAAAGCCTGCCGCCCCAAGATCATCGAGCACCAGATCCCAGGTCGAGACATTCGCACCAAAGCCGTGGAGCAAAAGAATTAGCCGGTCGGAGTTCGGATCTCCCGCGGTGAGGTAGTGGACGTCGTGACCAACAGCCTCGAAGAACTTACTCTCATCGCCAAACTGCAGGGTGGCTGCCTCCACGTTTGTGAGTGTCCCGGAACTGTTAACCGGAATAAGGAATGGGCCAACCAGCAGCAGGCCTAGAATCGACCCGAGGACAATCTTGGTTCTACGTTTCATTTGACCATTAACCCACAGTCCGCGATGTTCCATCCCCAAAGAAGAGGTAATGATGCCAACCACCCGCTCCCTAGTTACAAACGCCCCAGGTGCAAAGTTTGAAAAGGGAGAGTTGTCGCTTAGGGATCTGACCTCTGAGATGGTTGCCATCAAGATTCTTTACTCGGGCATTTGCCACTCAGATATTCACCAGGCCAGAGACGAGTGGTTCGAGGGCATTTTCCCAATGGTCCCAGGACACGAAATCGTGGGCGAGGTTACCGCCGTGGGGTCAGGCGTCTCCAAGTTTGAGGTAGGCGAACGTGTTGGTGTTGGCACCTTTGTGGATTCCTGCAGAACCTGCGAATACTGCAAGTTGGGTATGGAGAACTACTGCCTAACCGGCAACGTTCAGACCTACAACGGTCGTCACTATGACCAGTCCCCAACCTACGGCGGCTATGCGCAGGACATCGTGGTCGATCAGAACTACGTGCTAAAAGTTTCCAAAAAAATTGATGCCGCTGGCGCGGCACCTTTGTTGTGTGCCGGCGTCACCCTTTGGTCACCGCTAAAGCACTGGCAAGTTGGACCAGGCAAGAGAGTCGCAATTCTGGGGCTCGGTGGGCTAGGTCACATGGGCGTGAAGTTTGCGGCAGCAATGGGTGCCGAGACCTACGTGCTGGGCCACTCGCCAGCCAAGGCAAAGGACGCTCAAGAGTTCGGTGCCAAGGCATACATCTTGACGACTGACGCAATTGCAAACCACAAGAACTTCTTCGATGTGATTATCAATACCACCAGCGCAGATTTGGATGTGGATGGCCTCCTTGGCACGCTAAGGGTTGGCGGTTCAATCGTGAATGTTGGCCTTCCTGGCAGGGATCAGAGCTACAACCCATTTAGCTTGGTAACGGGACTGAAGTCGATATCCGGCGCTAACACCGGAAACATCAGGGACACCCAGGAGATGTTGGATTTTTGTGCCGAGCACAACATCGTTTCAACCATCGAGTTGGTAGATGCGTCTGACGCTTCGGCAATTGACGCGGCATACAAGCGTGTGGTGGATAGCGATGTTCGCTACCGTTTTGTAATTGACGCAAGCACCATCTAGAAATTAGGAGCTCCAATGAAGCAGCACAAACTAGGTAATCGTCAGGTTTCTGCAATCGGCGTCGGTTGCATGAACGTTTCTTGGATTTGGTCCAATGGTGCCGCCCTCGATCCGGTGCGCCGCCAAGAGTCGGCCATCCCAGCTATCCACGCGGCGCTTGATGCCGGTGTCACACTTTTGGACACTGCAGATATCTATGCGCCAACCTGGGATGATTTTGGACACAACGAAGTCTTCGTTGCCGAAGCGCTAAGAACCTGGTCTGGCACCAAGGAACAGAAGGACAAGGTGGTCATCGCCACCAAGGCTGGCATTACTCGCCAGCCGGGTGAGCGTTGGGGCCGCAATGCCAGTTTGGATTATTTGCTTCGTGCAGCCGAGGCTTCCGCGGGACGCTTGGGTGTGCAGAAGATCGATCTCTGGCAGCACCACCGCCTCGACCCAGAGATTGTGTTTGAGACTCAGGTTGCGAACATCTTGATTTTGAAAGAGCGCGGCATTGTCGACCAGATCGGTGTCTCAAACTACGACGCCAAGCAGCTTGAGATTGCCATCAAGATTGCCGGTGGTCCGGATGATGGCGGCATTGTCTCGATCCAGAACGAATTCTCACCGCGCTATCGCTACGACCTAGACGTGCTCGAAGTTTGTGAGAGGTATGACGTTGCCTATTTGCCTTGGTCGCCACTTGGTGGCATGAACAACAAAAAGGCCATCACCGATTCCGATGCTTTCCAAGAGATTGCTGATTCCCACAAGGTCTCAAAGTATGCCCTTGCCCTTGCCTGGGAAATGAAGACCTCGCCGAGTGTGATTCCAATCCCGGGTGCAACCAGAACCGAGAGCATCTTGGACTGCATCACCGCGCTGGATGTGCAGCTCAATGACGCAGAGTTTGAATACCTAAACGCTAATCTTCCGGAATCTGCGGACTACTCAAGTGAATTGGTGCCTAAGCCAGCTCACCGCTAGTCACAGTGTCCTATGGCCTCCCTATGATTTATTGATGTGAGGCTAAAGCGGGGGTCACTTTCCACCATCGGTGGATTGATTGCGATTGTTTGGGTTGCCTCTCTCTTCAGCTCCTCAGAAGAGCCGGTGGAGCAGGTCACTTCTGCTTCCCCCACCCAAACCACCAGTAGCGCTCCAGCGACAACTAGTTCGCCAGTCGCTTCACCCACTGTCTCCGAGGTGGCTGCGGCAACAGTTTCGCCAGAGCCAAAACAAACCGAGACCGCCACTCAAAAACCTGCCGCCGAGCTAACGGCTCTGCAGGAACTGATCAGTCAGCTTGTGGTGGCTGCGGAACAAGGAGCTGGCTACGACCGAGATCTCTTTAGACACTGGATTGATGCCGATGGTGATGGCTGCAATACCCGCCGAGAAGTTTTGATTGCTGAGGCCAAGATCCAGCCCAATGTCGCTGGCGACTGCGATCTAATAGGCGGAGAGTGGTATTCGGTCTACGACCAGGTAACAACCACTGACCCATCGGATTTCGATGTTGATCACTTCATCCCGCTAAAGGAAGCCTGGGACTCGGGTGCTTACGCATGGAGTTCCGATAAGCGCAAAGAGTTTGCCAACGACCTAGGTTTTGGCGGCAGCCTCATTGCAGTCACTGCATCTTCTAACCGGTCCAAGTCAGATCGAGATCCAACCGATTGGCTGCCAGTAAACATTGGCTATCACTGCAGCTATGTCACCACCTGGGTGAAGGTGAAGATTCGCTGGGGATTGACGGTCGACAGCGCCGAGCTTGCCACCATAAAGGAGTTTGGCTTCTCCTGTAAGTAACAACTACTTCAGGCTGGCGTCGAAGAAACCAACCAATGCGGTTGCGTAGCGATCAGTTTCGGAGAGCATGCCCTCGGTGTGATCCGCACCCTCAAATGTTTCAAGGGTAATGTTCGAACCAACTGACTTTGCGTAGTCATAGAAGTCAACCGAGGACTGATACTTCAGACGCTGATCGGCATCGCCGTGAAGAATCAGCATTGGCCTTTCTCCGGCTTTTTCGATCGAACTCTTCACCGATGTTTCCGCAAGGTTCACGCCGTGCAGCACAAGCGCTGCTCCCTGGGCAAATTGCCATAGGAAGCCAGGGAAGCCCTGGAATTCAACCTCCTGAGTTGCCGCTGCGTTGAAGTCAAAGATGGTGCCCTCCATGGCAAAGGCAGAAACCAAATCGGTCTTAGCTGGAACCAAAGATGTTGCAATTGCACCACCGGAGACACCAAACATTCCTAGCGAGGTGGCAGGAACGCCCTTCTCAGTGTTCAGCCACTTTGCCACCTCGGCAAAGTCGGAGGACTCCTCCTGGCCACCAGAGTGACGACCGTCGGTGCAAGTCGATTCACCGGCATCGCGCTGATCAACCAAGAGCACGTTGTAGCCGCCCTTCACCAACATTGCGGTTGGCAACAGGGTGTTGAAGTCTTGTTTGCTGGTGCCGATGCCGTGGGTAACAATCACGGTCTTTTTGGTTTCATCAAAGTGCGGTGCGATCCACCAGGCTGCCAACTCAACTCCGTCGGCAACCGGAATCATTAGTTCCTCGTAAGCAACATCTGTGAGCCACCATTTGCTTAGGTCGTAATCAACCCACTTGTTCCAGCCCTCGCCAGGGAACGGGCCGTTGTCTATGCCCGCGGTGTAAAACTCGGCAGGGGTGTGATTTTTATCATCATCGTTAACTGCGCAGTTGACTTTGGTGCCACTGGTGTAGATGTAATCGCCCACGGCGAGACCACCACCAGCAACTAGAACTACTAGACCGGCAGCAATACCTGTAATCACCCTTGATTTACGCATCTGTCAAGGCTAGTGCCGAACCCCACCACATTCAACAACACGGTGGTTTATCTAGCGCTGGGGTTTCAAGCTGGTAATAATGAAAACAAGTCTCAAGCTCTGGAGGGGATTATGACTTGCGAGAAATGTGGCACCAACAATGAAAGCGCAGCATTCTGCAGCGGCTGCGGAACTGCCCTTGCAACTGCACCGGCTCCAAGCTACTCAGCTCCACCGGCGATGCCGGCCAAGGCGTCTAACACCTTTTCAACCATCGCTCTGGTGCTTGCGGCCGTAGGGTTCTTGTTCATCCCAATTATCTTTGGCACTGCGAGCCTTGTGCTTGGCATTGTGGCGAAGTCAAAGCGAGAGCCAAATGCAAACATCGCAATTACTGCCGGAATTGTCAGCCTGGTTGGTGGAATGATTCTTGGCGCAATCATCGGCGCATCCATCACCATCTAAGGAGAAATCATGTTCTGTCAAGGATGTGGAACTGAGTTAGCTCAGACTGCGACCTTCTGCTCACAGTGTGGAAGACCAAAGCCAGGCACTGCTGCAAGTTCAGGCGAGGCATTGCCTCAACAGGCTCCAATGCCTCAGTACCAACTAATGCAAGCTCCTGCAACTTCAGGGTTGGCAGTCGGCGCACTAGTGGCAGCGATCTTCCTGCCACTTTTGGGCTTGATTCTTGGTTACGTGGCTCGAAATGACATTCGCTCCACCAATCCACCCAAGGGTGGAGATGGTTTGGCAACTGCGGCGATTGTGATTGGCTGGATCTTCACAATTCTCGGCGGATTGCTGTTCGTCTTCGTCTTGGCCTTTTGGGGTGAATTCATGAGCCTGTTCTGGGACGAGTATTACAGCTACTAGGCCTGTTTTTCCCTTGTAAAACGTTATCTACCGCTATCGCTAAAGTCACCCGCAGGTGTTACCTTGTTGATTGGGTGATGAGTGCTTGTTGCGCTTATCGAGCGGGGTAAAAATGAGCAAGAGTTTTTCACGGGTTCTAGCGGTCACCACAGCAACTTTGTTGATGCTGCTGGGCCAAGGCACAGTTGCCATGGCTGCCAACGAACAGAGCTTCCAGGGCGAAGAGATAATCGCCAATCAGCTGATCGTTCAGCTAGAGAAGGACGCCGCTTCCGCGGAAGATGTCGTCGACAACGGTGCAGTGCTTAGCTACTCCGCCATTGGCCTAGATGGG
>JACCDP010414428.1_pt1 | contig 15656 bp, 15 predicted proteins | sample 7445841 | NCBI WGS metagenome assembly JACCDP01 (sample SAMN15323441, study PRJNA562643) | freshwater metagenome | isolation source: river surface water | place: USA:Blue River Watershed | collected 2017-08-17 | reverse complement strand
ATGTGGGAGCGTTTCAGTTATTATGGAATGCGGGCCATTTTAATGCTTTTCATGACGAAAGCGTTATTGTTTGACTCTGAATTTGCCTCGGGTCTTTACGGGAATTACACAGGATTGGTATACCTCACACCCCTTATTGGAGGGTATATTTCTGACCGATATTGGGGTAATCGAAAGTCCATTTTCGTTGGAGGAATTATCATGGCCATTGGACAGTTTTTATTGTTTTTCTCTGCCAGTTCTTTAGGCACTTCAGTGGCCCCATTACTGTTCTATTTTGGTTTATTATCCTTGATTATTGGAAATGGGTTTTTCAAACCGAATATCTCCACCATGGTTAATCAATTGTATGCACCTGGGGACAAGCGAGTGGATGGAGCTTTTTCCATTTTTTACATGGGGATCAACCTAGGGGCTTTCTTTTCTCCCTTGGTTTGTGGAACTTTAGCGGAAAAAGTGGATTACAAGTGGGGATTCTTGGCGGCAGGAATCGGGATGATTATCGGGGTAGTGGTATTCGAATTGCTTAAAAATAGGTACATCGTTTCTGCTGACGGAAAAGTAGTAGGTGGAAAACCTGAACCTTTCGTTGCTCCGGTAGCAGAAAATAGCATCGAAAATAAGGCAGAAAAGTCCTCTAATCCTTGGGCTAGAATTGGTTTATGGATCGCTGTATATGCGGTTTTGTGGTTGGTATTTATGGAGTTAGTTGGGTTTAATTTTGTTTCTACCTTGATTTTTGCAACCTCCATTGCCGCATCGGGTTTTGTAATTACAGACCCTTCTTTATCCAAAATTGAAAGATCACGAATTATCGTCATTTACATTATTGCATTTTTTGTGATTTTCTTTTGGTCGGCCTTTGAACAAGCAGGGGCTTCTTTAACCTTGTTTGCAGACCAACAAACCGATAGAACGCTTTTCGGTTGGGAAATGCCAGCATCGTATTTTCAATCGGTTAATCCTTTGGCTATTATCATTTTTGCGCCATTATTTGCAGTTCTCTGGGGGTATTTGGGAAAAAGAAACCGTGAGCCTGCAAGTCCTGTTAAACAAGCCATTGGTCTCTTCTTATTAGCCATCGGTTATTTCATCATTGCTGTTGGAGTTTCAGGCGCGGAGGGTTCCACAAAAACCAGCATGTTTTGGTTGTTGAGCATGTACCTTGTTCATACCTTGGGTGAGCTTTGTCTTTCGCCTATCGGCCTTTCCATGGTTGCACGGCTTGCACCACTTCGTTTAGGGTCCTTGCTTATGGGAATATGGTTTATGAGTAATGCGATGGCCAACGATTTTGCTGGAATGTTGTCGAAACTGTATCCTGAGAAATATGTGAGCGTAGAATTGGTAAAACAGGAGGAGATTATTAACAAGGTTGAACTTCTCAAAAGGGATGAAAAGGATAAAGCAAAGTTACAGGCAGAGGTGGAGGAATTGGAAGGTATGCGCTCTGTTGCAATTTCTTCGGTTGATTTTTCCAAGATTAAAGACAAGAAGGCTCAAGAAGCAGCTTATCAAAAAGTTGTCGAAACAGCTAAGGTTAAAGAAAGATCCTTCTTTGGTTTCAAAGTCAACTCGCTATATAGTTTCTTTATGGTCTTTGTTGTGATGGGCGGTGTAGCTGCGCTTATTCTCTTTTTCTTGCAGAAGAAGCTGTTAAGTATGATGCACGGAATTCGTTAGTCCTTTGTTGCGTCCATGTTAGGCAATAAACACCCCAAGGCTTTACCATACTTGTTCTTTTCAGAAATGTGGGAACGTTTCGGTTATTATTTAATGATCGGGATTTTCACCTTGTATTTGAAAGATGCCGCCGATGGTTTTGGCATGAATGAAAAAGAGGCTTCAGATCTTTACGGTACTTTTATTGCCTTGGTTTTTTTGACACCTTTCGTTGGGGGCTTGTTGGCGGATCGTTTGCTGGGTTATCGAAAGTCGATTGTGATCGGCGGAATATTAATGGGTATTGGGTATTGTGTTATGGCGATCCATTCATTGCCGGCCTTGTACCTTTCCATGGCTTTGGTGGTTATGGGTAACGGCTTTTTCAAACCCAATATTTCGACGCTCTTAGGCAACGTGTACAACGAGGAGGATTATAAGGATAAGAAAGATGCCGGGTACAATATTTTCTATATGGGGATTAATATTGGTGCATTTGTCTGCAATTTTTTTGGTGCCATTCTTTTCAATATTTACGGTTGGTACGCAGCTTTCTTGGCGGCCGGAGTAGGAATGTTTATCGGGGTCTTCATTTTTCTTTTAGGAACACGGCATTATGCACAGGCAGATGTCATCAAACCTACCGAACCCACAGATCTTTCCCTGTTGAGAATATTTTCGTGGGTTTTATTGCCGGCAGTTCTATTTGGAATGGTGCCATTGTTTTTCGAAAAGCCGCTCGTAGGTTCGGTTTCTACCGACGCGTTTTTATTTGGATGCATTCCCGTATTGTTCTTTTATGGACGGCTATGGTATAAATCCCCGCCTTTGGAAAAACGACCTATAGGCGCAATGCTGGCTATTTTCGGGGTAGTTATCGCATTTTGGGCGGTGTTCAAGCAGAACGGCTCAACGCTCAACACCTGGGCAAATAACTACACCGATCGTGAAGTGCCTCATGCCTTAACCACAACCATGTTGGATTTAAAATTGGCGGAAGAAATACCCTATGTTAAGGACTCGGTAATTGTAACAGACCATCAGTTTCGGGCAAAGGACAAAAAAATAAAGACGTGGGGTTATTCGGATTATTTTAAGAACGTTTCGCCTAACAAACTACCCAAAGATGGTGAAACGGTTTATGCGTTTAACACCAATTTATTTCAATCCGTTAATCCTTTTTGGGTTATAGCACTTACTCCCCTCGTAGTGGCATTTTTCAGCTTTTTAAAAGTTCGAAATCGAGAGCCGAGCACTCCTACAAAGATTGCTTTCGGCTTATTAATTTCTGCCCTTTCGTGCCTAGTTATGGTCGGGGCTGTTTTCGCAAGCGATAATGGTGCAGAAAAGTCATCTGCTGGGTGGTTCATTTCGAGTTATGCAGTAATCACTATTGGTGAGTTGTTTTTGAGCCCCATGGGACTCTCTTTGGTGTCTAAATTGAGTCCTCCTCGTCTTACTGCTTTAATGATGGGGGGATGGTTTTTAGCGACATCTATTGGCAATAAATTATCGGGGGTGCTGAGTTCTCTGTGGGACTCATACGACAACAAAGCCAATTTCTTTTACGTGAATTCGTTGCTTTTGGGAGCGTCAGCCTTACTCTTGTTTGTAATGCTCAAGAGACTCAATGCTATTTTTAAAGAACACCGTTAAATCAGAATCGGTATTTTCGATAAAAAGAATCCCAATTCCAAAGGAAGTTGACCAACATTTCGTCCAAACGCTTAAGGAAAACAGGATTTGGGGCATTCATTCTTTTGAAGTACTCGTCTTGAAAGTCATTCAGCTCATATTTGTGAAAAATGGCCTTTGACATAGCGTACAAGGTGGTTTTGGAAGGTAAATTCACCCTCTTCATGAATTGCCGATAATCTTGAACGATTTGCCGCATGTCCATGGCTTCTATGCCATAAATTTCCGCTAATTTCTCGATAGCTAAATTTAAAGTGTGCACTCCGGTTGTTGCATCGGTTAACCGCTCCATTTCAATCAAATTCGCCGTAATAACAATTAAGGCAAATTCATCGATGTTGTTTTTTACAATCTCCGGACTTTTAACGAACGAAGGATCGTCGTTAATGCAATCAACTACCGGCTCAAAGCCACGGTTAATCACGTCGCAAATACCATTAACGAAAATGGTGGCAACTTGATCCGCGGTTAGTTTTTTCTTTAATATGCTCGAAAACATAGTGCCTTTTAAAAGATTGTATAATTGCAAAAATAACGATAAGATATTTTTCGATTTTCATGTTAAGTTTATCTTATCAACGGAGTTTTCAACATATTTCATTCGTACTTTTGCGGTTAAATTAATATGAATGAAAGCAACAATTAGCACTTCTAAAGGCACTATGGTAGCCGAACTTTACGCAAGCGATGCCCCAAATACCGTAGCAAATTTTAAAAAACTGGCCGATGATGGGTATTATAATGGGTTAAAGTTTCACCGAGTAATTCCAGATTTCGTAATCCAAGGAGGTTGCCCTAATACGCGAGAAGGTGCGAAGGGAATGCCAGGAACAGGTGGCCCTGGGTATAGCATCGATTGTGAATTGGACGGTGAATTACAATACCACGACCGCGGAGTACTTTCCATGGCGCATGCAGGAAGAAATACAGGTGGATCCCAGTTTTTTGTTTGCCACTCGCGCAACAATACAGCTCATTTAGATCGAAACCATACCTGTTTTGGAAAATTAATCGAAGGTCTAGACGTGTTGGATAGCATCGCTCAAGGTGATAGCATCAACGAAATTACCGTAACAGAATAACTTATACTCCTGCTTAGAAGGTACCGTATTGTGCGATAATTAAGGACGCAAGTTCTTCGCCAATACGGTCCTGAGCCTCGTTAGTGGCTGCTCCAATGTGCGGCGTGCAGGCAATTTTCGGATGGTTTAATAACCTTGGGTCCGGATTGGGCTCGTTGTTGAAGACATCTAAACCTGCGAAGGATACTGTGCCGTTTTCCAACGCAGAGAGCAAGGCGTTTTCATCGATCACACCTCCGCGCGCAGCATTAACAATGCGAACTCCTTTTTTCATGCGGGCGAATTCATCCTCACCAATGACCGCATCCCCGTTGGGTTGCTTCGGAACATGCAAGGACATGTAGTCGGCAAGGGGTAGTACCTCGCTGAGGTTGTCGGTACAATGCACATCCACTGTAAGAGTATGTTCACCAATAGTTAAATCTATTCCAATGTTTCCGCGCTCTTTGCCTACGCCAATCACCTTCATGCCTGCACCCAGAGCATAGGAGGCCAAGGCTTGGCCGATTCTGCCAAAACCAACAATTACGAGGGTTTTACCGCGTAATTCAACCCCTTTGCCGTAGGCTTTTTTAAGGGCGTTGAAATCTCCAGATCCTATGTTTTTGTAAGAATCATGCAAGAAACGGGCAATGGAAAACATTTGACCCATCACCAATTCTGCCACAGATTGTGACGAAGACGCGGGAGTATTGATCACGGTAAGTCCTTTCTCCCTCGCATAACTAACATCGATGTTGTCCATTCCTACTCCTCCACGTCCAATTAATTTCAATGATGGACAGGCATCAATCAATTCTTTTCTTGCGGTGGTAGCACTTCGGACCAATAGCATATCGACGGAATGAGTTTGCACGTAGTTTGCTAATTCATCTTGCGCTACTTTGTCGGTGATTACCTGATAACCGGCCAGTTCTAAGGCTTTTTTTCCGGCTTCTGAAATGCCGTCGTTTGCTAAAATTTTCATGATTATGCCTTTCGTTCAAATTCTTTCATAACATCCACCAAAACCTGTACGCTCTCGATGGGTAGTGCGTTGTACAACGAAGCGCGGTAACCTCCAACAGAACGGTGCCCTGGAAGACCAACAATTCCCGCACTTTTCCAAAGCGCATCAAAATCCGAAGCTCTGGATTCGTCGTTTAGCAAGAATGTCACATTCATTTTAGAACGATCTTCCATTGCTACAGCTCCTTTGAACTGGCTGTTGCGGTCAATTTCATCGTATAAAAGAGCTGCCTTTGCATTGTTGCGATGTTCCATGGCAGGAACACCACCATGAGCGATCAAATCCCGTAAATTCAGCATGGCAACATATACCGAAAATACAGGGGGCGTGTTCATCATGGATTCTTTCTCAACATGTTGTTTTAAGTCCAAATAGGTTGGTAAAAAAGGCGAAGTGGATTTTCCTAAAACCTCGTCTTTTACAATGTAAAGCGTTGCTCCTGCCGGACCTAAGTTTTTCTGGGCCCCCGCATAAATCAAATCAAAATCGGCTACGTTGATTTGTTTGGAGAAAATGTCCGAAGACATGTCGCAGACCAATGGAAAATGGGTTTTTGGGAATTCATGAAATTGCGTTCCGTAAATGGTGTTGTTTGAGGTAAAATGAACGTAATCGAGGCCTTCAGGAATCGAATAGTTTTTAGGGATGTAGGTAAAATTTTTATCTTCTGAACTGGCAAAAACCTTCACATCTACACCAACTTTTTTAGCTTCTTTGATGGCACCTGAAGCCCAGGTTCCGGTATTCATGTAGCCTGCTGCTTTGTGCTCACGCATCATGTTCAATGCTGCAATCGTAAATCCTAAGGTGGCACCACCTTGCACAAAGGCCACCGAGTATCCTTCAGGTACTCCAAGCGCTTCTTTGGTTAAAGCAATGGCTTCATCCATAACCGCAACAAAATCTTTGTGGCGGTGGGAGACTTCGAGAATTGAAAGGCCGTTGAAATCAAGAACGCCGGCAGCTGCTTCTTGAAAAACGGTTTGGGGCAATATACAGGGTCCTGCGCCGAAATTATGTTTCATGGTTGATGGTTGTTGATGTTGAAACAGCCAAGGAACTATGCCTCTGCTTTAGGTGTTTTGGTTGTTTTCTTGGTCGCTTTAGGTTCGGAAGCTTTTTTTTCGGACGGCTTCTTAACCGCTTTTTTTTCAGCCACTACTTCGGCTTTGGCAGCGGGTTTTGATGCAACGATCGTTTTGCTGGTTTTTCGTTTACGGGCATTTCCATAGGAACCAATAACCCGTTTTCCCTTCGCTGTTTTTTTATCTCCTTTTCCCATAATAATAAGTTTTTTGTTTGTATAACAAAGTTAGAATTCTTTTTCGAAATAAGCATTTTTGAATTGTTTTTCGAGTAATTCGCCACCGTTTAGCATGCGCTTACTCCAGGCTATTTTCAAGGCGATTTGTTCCTCGCGGCTCAAACTCCAATGAATTTCCGAATCGTTTAATCGTTTTTTGAGTGTTTGAAGCACTAGGGCTACCGAGACGGATAAATTGAAACTCTCCGTAAACCCGTACATGGGTATTTTAACGTGATAGTCTGCACTATCGAGAATATAAGGTGAAAGACCCAAGCGTTCCGTTCCGAAACATAGCGCTATTGGTTCCGAAATGGGTAATGTGTCGGGTGTATATGCATCTGAATGAGGGGAGGTGGCCACAATTTTATATCCCGCTTGTTTAAGGTGTAGGATGGCATCTTGAGATGCCTTACCTCGTTCGGTAAAACGATGCAGATCAATCCATTGGCCTGCTCCTCGCGCTACCTTTCGCTGCAGGGTATATTTGTTTTTATCTTCAATCGCATACAGGTCTTGAATGCCAAAACACTCGCTCGTTCGTATCACCGCTGAAGCGTTGTGTTCTTGAAATAAATCTTCAAGTACTATGGAGATATGACGGGTTCTTTGCGTTGCAACAAGATCAAATAATTGAGCTTTGTGGGGTGTTAGCAACGATTGAAAACAGCGGTAAATAAAATCGTTCAAAACCAGGGGGTTATTAGTCATCTTCACCGGAGTAATCGCTGCGTTTTATCCAACCTCTTCGAAGGAAATAAATGAACAATATGACGCCTATGGAAAACATAATCCCTAATACGATAAAATAAGCGTTTTTCATTTTAAGTTCGGGCATGTTTTCAAAATTCATTCCATATAAACCAGCGATAAAGGTTAAGGGAATAAATATAGCGCTTACAATGGTAAGGGTCTTCATGATTTCATTCATCCTTTGGCCCTGTGCAGCGTAGTAAAAATTGGCTAAACCATCTAAGATCTGAATTTGGCCGTCAATTTCAGTGATCAAGTTCGAACTATGGTTGTTCAAGTTGCTGAAATAACGCAAGTTATCTTGGTGAATTAATCTTCCTTCGCTGTTGGAAATTTGTTCCGTGATGTCTCGCAGCGGCCTCGCGATAATTCGGAGCTGAATTAATTTGCGTTTTTGCGCTTCAATATCGTGCAATATCGATTTGTCTTCATGCTGATGTAAACGGAGTTCTAATTGGTCAGTAGCGTTTATTACTTCATCTACAATGGAATAGTAATTATCGAGAATTGCTTCCATACAACGGTACAATAGAAAGTCAGATTTTTGCGATCGTATTTTTCCTTTGGCTTTTTCAATGCGTTCTCGCACCTGATCGAAATAATGATTCAACTTCGTTTGCATCGTGATGAGGTAGTCTTTACCTAGAAAAAAGGTAACTTGATCTTCCTCGAAATGTTCCGAATCTCCCTCGACGCTTTTTATAAAAACCACACTAAAATAAAGATATGCTGGATATTCCTCTACTTTGGGTCGACGTTGCTTAAGGTAAATGTTCTCAATGCTTATTTTTTCGATCTGTAACCTTTGACACAATTGTACGATGGATTCATGATCTGAAATCCCATGCACGTTCAACCAGCATAAATGGTCTTGATCCAATTCATCGTCTAGGAAATCGCTCGCAAAGTACGAAATGGAATCACGTTTTATGGCATAAAAACATTGATTGTACTTATACAGTTCACAATAATTACCCATGGTGTTATTTCTTTTTGGTGGGAACCATTCCACAGCTATCACAGGTCTTTTTTCTGAAAAAAATACGCCAAATCAAATAAGTGACTGCCGTAAGTACCATTAAAAACACCAGAACATTTTCAAGCATGGGCTAAATTATGAATTTCCTCTAAAATAGTTGATAGCATAGCAAGGACATTCCATAGGCAAGAACCCCATAAAGGCTTAATTGCAGTAGAGGAATCCTCCAAGAACCCGTTTCTCGTCGTGAAACAGCTAGGGTCGACAAACATTGCAATGCAAAAACATAAAAGACCATCAAGGAAATCCCAGATGCTAAGGTAAATTTTTTACGACCATCAGGAAATGTTTCGTTTTTTAATTTTTCACGAAGGCTAAATTCACCTGCCTCCTCATGGTGCGCATAGAGCGTTGATAAGGTGCCTACAAAGACTTCGCGGGCTAAAAAGGATGACCCAATGGCAATGCCAATCTTCCAGTCATAACCCAAAGGCGCTATCGCCGGTTCCAAGGTTTTGCCAAACTTACCCAAATACGAATGTTCCAAGAGAACAGCTGATTCTAAAAGTTGGCGATCATCTTTTGTTGCAATTCGATACTGCTTCTCGCTTTTTAACTGCTGGAGGGCGTTTTCTCTTTCTTGGCTTGGACCATAATTTGACAGGGCCCAAATGACTATGGACAAGGCGAGGATTATTCCCCCAGCCTCTAAAACAAAGACCTTTATTTTATCGAAAATGGTGGTGAATATATTTCTCCAATGGGGTGATTTAAAATCCGGGATTTCCATTAAATAAATGGATTGACCTTCTTGTTTGAGAAGTTGCTTTAAAAGCCACGCGATCAACAGCGCGGCTATGATTCCCAAGGCGTAAAGCGCAAAGAGCACTAAGCCTTGAAGCTGCATAAATCCTACAATTCGCTTTTCTGGTATCACCACGGATATGAGCAGTGTATAAACGGGAATTCTCGCGCTGCAACTCATTAAGGGTGCTACGAATAATGTGATGAGCCGTTCTTTCGAATTCGGGATTCCTCGAGTTGCCATAATGCCTGGAATGGCACATGCCATACTTGAAAGCAAAGGAACTACGCTTCTACCGTTCATTCCGAAAGGCCTTACAAGCCGATCCATTAAAAAGACAGCCCGCGATAAATACCCCGAATCTTCTAAAAGGGCGATAAAAAAGAAGAGCAATGCAATTTGGGGTATGAACACGAGAACTCCAGTAATTCCAGGGATGATTCCGCCACACAGAAGGTCTTGCACTGCCCCTTCAGGCAAAGATTGAGCGATTTGCTGAGAAACCCACTGCAAGCCTTGCTCAATATAGTCCATGGGAATGGCTGACAGCGTAAATACCGCTTGAAAAATAGTGATAAGTACTAACGAGAAAATCACATAACCCAATACTGGATGCGTTAACCATTGATCGATTCGGCGTTTGCTTTGAGTGGTCTCATTTTTCGTAACCACCTTCTTGCACAGTTCTTTAGCCTTGGCAGATCGCGCAAGGGCGTCGTTTTCCTGTTGCATTAAATCCTCAATGGCTAAAATATGCTCATTAACGGAAAAGTGGTTTTCAGCAGATTGATTTTTTACTTGTTGTTCTATGGCTTGCAACAATCGATTTTTCCCTAAACCAACACGGGCGTTCATGAACACTACCGGGGTACAAGATAATTCCTTGCTAAGACTTTGTTGGTCTATCGTAATTCCGTTTCGATCGGCAAGGTCGATCATGTTTACGATTAGTACCAGAGGAATTTTTAAATCTGCCAATTGGGAAAAAAGAAATAATCCCCGATCCAAATTTGAGGCGTCAACAACGACTAATCCAACGGTTGGTTGTTGCTGTTGATACAATTCATTAAGTGCATCAAACACGACTTTTTCTTCGCTGCTTTTCGGATAGATGCTGTAGGTGCCGGGGTAGTCCGTTAATGAAATCGATTGGCCACCCACCGCTACTAGCCCCGTTTTTTTGTCGACGGTGACCCCAGGAAAATTACCAACCTTTTGGCGCATGCCGGTTAAAAGATTAAACAAAGTGCTTTTGCCGCAATTAGGATTGCCAAACAACAAGAGATTCATGAGGCGAGCGGATTAACCTTGATGAATGCAGCGTCTTCGAATCGAATCGAAATTTGCGTGTTGCCATAGGCAAAAGCAATGGGTCCGCGAAACGGCGCCTTTAATGTTAAAGTGATTTCCACACCAGGAACTACCCCCATCTCCATTAATTTGGTTCGCAGAAACGGTTGGGTGATTTCCATTATTTTTACGCGTGTTCGCTTCGGGATTTCCGAAAGATTCATTCCGTAAATTTAGGGCGAATTCTATTTAATTGGATACCATTAAAGCGGTATTTACTTGCTCAACACAAAACGGGCAGTTTGCCGCGACCGTTGTTCAAGCAGTATAGTTCTTCCAGCGACTAAATCCGCAACAATTTCGGGGGTATAGTGTCGTATGGTAATCAATTCAACATTTTCATTGTATTTACAGCTGAATTCTGGTTTAAAAAGTTCAATCAACTTTCCCATATCAACCTTATCGGCATCGACTAAGGTGGAAAAATTCAGGGCTGAATTTTGCATCAAATTGATTTTTATGGCATTCGAATAGAACCGTTCAAAGACCTTGGATAAGGCTTCTTCATTGATGAACGAGAAATCATTCGCCGAAATTGATAGGAGTATTTGGTTCTTTTTTACAATGAAGGATGGAATAAGTTGGTCACGTAATTGTTCGTGTTGGATGACGGTACCTTCGCTTTCCGGGTTTAGAAAACTCTTAATATACAGCTTGATGTTTTTGTTTTGTAAAGGTTTTACCGTTTTGGGATGGATAACACTGGCTCCGAAATAAGCAAGTTCTATGGCCTCTTTGTAGGAAATAGATTTGAGTAATTGCGTGTTGCTGAAATACTTAGGATCCGCGTTCAACATTCCTGGGACATCTTTCCAAATGGTGACGTCTTCCGCCGTTAAAGCATACGCGATGATGGCCGCAGAATAATCCGAACCTTCACGTCCCAGCGTAGTGGTAAATCCTTCAGAGGTATGTCCTATGAACCCTTGCGATACAAAGCACATTTTATCCGGAAATTGTTCGATCTTGAATTGTATTTTTTCGGTGGTTTTATCCCAATCAACATTGCCTTCCTTGTAGTGGTTGTCCGTGCGTATCAGTTGGCGGGCGTCTAACCATTGAGCCGCTACCTTTTCCGTTAAAAGAACCTGAGCCAAAATTTTGGAGGATAGCACTTCGCCCAGCGAAACAATTTGATCGTATTCAAACCCTAAGTGTTCGGAAATCGGAGTATGGTAACGCTTGCGCAATGCATCAAATAAATCTCTAATTTCTTGCTTTAAAACTTCCGAATCCTGCAATGCCAAATCGTTTAATACGGTTTGATGGAATTCTTCAACCACCCTTACGGAAGACTCAAATGAAGCTTCATCTCGGGCCAATAGATGCTTCACGACCTCTTCTAAACAGTTCGTGGTCTTGTCCATAGCGGATACTACAATGAACAAGCGATCTTCGAACCTGCGAATGATTTTTACGACATTTTTTAAGGCGTCGCCATTTTTTACGGATGCTCCACCAAATTTGAAAACTTTCATTCGCTTACGATAATTTACTGGTTAGTTCTTTCATCTTTCGTTGGCAGTTAGAACCTTGGTAAAGTACGGAGTAAACCGCTGACAAGATGGGCATTTCTACTTGGAATTTTTGATTGATTTCCATTAAACTTCGCGCGGCATAATACCCCTCCGCAATCATGGTGAGCTCCAGTTTTGCCGACTGAAGGGTATAGCCTTGACCGAGCATGAATCCAAACGTTCTGTTCCTGGAAAACTTGGAATAGGCCGTTACCAATAAATCACCCATGTAAGCGCTCGAATTAACATCCCTATGAATGGGATGAACCACGTCAATGAATCTTTTCATTTCTTGAAGCGCATTGGAAACCAGTACGGCTTGAAAATTATCGCCGTATCCCAGTCCGGCATACATTCCTGAAGCGATTGCATAAACGTTTTTCAAAATGGCCGATAATTCGGCGCCGAATAAATCGTCGTTTTCGCTTACCTCTACATAGCGGCACCTCAAAGCACTAGCCACATGCTTGGACAGTGTCGCATTTTCGCTACCAACGGTTAAATAGGACAAGCGTTCCAAGGCAATTTCCTCTGCATGACAGGGACCGCAGACGATACCTAACTGCTCGTAAGGTATCTGAAATGTTTTGTGGAAATACCTTGCGGGAATTGCGTGAAATTCGGGTACAATACCTTTAATGGCCGAGATGACGGATTTACCAATAAAGTGCTGAGGATTTATTGTCTTGAGGGCACCATGCAAAAAAGCCGCCGGGATTGCTGCAATGATAATATCGGAAGTTTTGATAAAATGCTCCAGATCGTTGAACAAGTTTAACTTGTTTTTGGGAAAGGTTGCTGATTGTAAATACTTAGGATTGTGCCCAAATTCCTCAACATGGTGTAAGCTTTCAGCACTTCGGATATACCAATTTACTTGTTCGAGGTTCTCCGAAAGAATTTTTACCAAGGCGGTTGCCCAGCTCCCGCTCCCTAATACCCCGAAACGATATGTTGTATTTCCTTTCAAGCGCTCAAAGGTAGCATTTATGAGCGATTTAATTAAAACTCATGATTTCCCCCGCTTTCAATGCTTCGGCAAATGCGTCGCGCATGCGTTCCAGTTTCAACTTAGCTTGTGGGTCACCTGAAAAGGCGTCTTGTTTGGTTTTGTAATAAGTGTGTAATGATTGACCAAACAAATCTTGCTCAAGGCGTTTTTTTATTTCAAGAATCTTGGCATTGACCCCAATTAAATAATGTTCGATCTCACCCAGACGGGTTAATTCGTCGTGCGACAATTCTGTTTTTTTAAGCAATTGATGGTAGTGTGGAAGCAATTCTTCCAACAAACGCATGAACTTTTCCAGTTCTTCGTCCAACTCTTTTCTGTTCGATTTAAAGTCAGCCATTTCATGGTAAAAATACAATTTAATCGTTTCGACGAACCTCGTGCATGTGTTTTTTATGCCAACCGGTAATTGCTAGCGTCATTTCCGGCAAGAAACGCTTTAAAATCCATGGCTTTTTTACCTTCTAGCTGTAATTTCTGCACACACAAATAGCCGTCCTTGCACGGAAAATTAATTCCTTCCTTGGTGGCGAACAAAGGCGCTGAAAGATCTGATACGCCTTCAAGGAATGTTCCTTCGAAGATCTTACAAAGTAAGGTTTGTTGATGTTTAATGTCCATTAAATAACAATAGGCGGTAGGGAAGGGGTTAAGCCCACGAATCATGCGTTCAATGTCTTCTCCAGAACGCGAAAAATCAACGAGCGTATTTTCCTTGGTCAGCTTGGGTGCTTCCTTGATTACTTCTTGGGTGCTTTGTGGCAGACCTACAGCCGTACCGAGTTCAATGGCATCCAAAGTGTCTTGGATCAGTTGACATCCAGGATCGAGCATTGCGTCATGAAGGATTCCCGTGGTCCAATGGTTTTCAACCGTAAGTTCTTTTTGCAATAAGATGGATCCACTATCGATTTTTTCATTGATGAAAAAAGTGCTTAATCCGGTTTTCTTTTCGCCGTTAATCACCGCCCAATGAATGGGGGCAGCGCCGCGGTAATTCGGAAGCAATGAGGCATGAAGGTTAATCGTTCCTTTCGGAGGCATTTTCCAAACGATTTCAGGAAGCATACGAAAAGCAACCACCACAAAAAGATCTGCTTGGAAGGATGCGAGTTGCGCGATAAAATAGGGGTCTTTTAAGGAAAGTGGTTGAAGTATCGGGGTCCCATGCTCTTGGGCGAGCCGTTTAACTTCACTTTCCTGAATTTTTTGACCACGACCTGCAGGCTTGTCTGCCACCGTAACCACAGCTAATACATCGTGTTGGGATTGATACAATCCTTGAAGCATATGTTTTGCAAACAAGGGGGTCCCCATAAATACAAGTTTCAATCCCATCAAATAATTTTTTGATTCCAACTAAAAAAACGCAGGTACCCTATGGACAGCAATCCCATAGTTCCGAAATAAATATACTCAACAGTCCAAACGTAATATATTTCAAATGTAAATACCTTAATAAATAAATAGACAAATAGCATGTATACTGCAACGGATGCCATTTCAACAGTCATAGAAGCAACCGTATTCCCGCTGCCATGAATGGTTTGGAAATACACCGAAACAAAACCGAAAATGAGGATAGAACCAATGATTAATCGGAGAATGGCACTGCTCTCTGCTAAGTATTCTTGGTGAGGATTGATGAGTGAAATTAAGGCTTCAGGATACAGTAATGCACCATGAAAAAACACGATTAAGAACAGAAGGGTAAGCCGTTGAATTCTTCTCTGAATGATGGGGAGGTCCACTTGTCTACCGGCCCCAATGTATTGAGAAATGTAGGTTTTGGTAGTACTTGCAAAGCCCCATATCGGTACAAACGCCAGAAAATACAAGGATCGAATATTCTGTGAAACGGTTAATTCGTATTGCCCCATCTGTTCGATCCATGTGAAAAATAAGGTCCAGGTGAAAAGCGCCGAAAATCCTTGTAGCAGTAATGGGGTGCCTACTTTTAACAACTCTTTGATTTCCGTGCCGATGTTTTTTAACCCTTTAAATAATTCGAACGCTGTATTTCTTTTCGAGCTTAGGGTCACCCCCAGTAAAAAAAGCATACCTAAACCGTCGGCAAGTGCGGATGCTAAAGCTGCACCAGCAACACCAAGTTCAGGAAAAAATCCAATGCCGAAAATCAACAAATAATCCAAAAGGATATTTCCTCCGGCAGTGATTAATGCCGCCGTAAGTACTAATCCGGTTCTGCCTTGGGCGAGGTAAAATGCTTGTAAAACCAGGGTAATCATGGAGAAAAACAAGCCAAAAGAACGGTAATTTAAATAGATCCCTTGAAGCCGTGCGACCTCTTGGTTGAGTGAGGTAGATTCGATCAGTTTAGGAATGAGTGTTTCCAGTACAAGAAAAAAAACGAAGGCAAGGGTAACGAGAACCAATCCTGCAGCCGAAACTTGCCTGCCTACCGCCCCAAGCCTGTTTTCACCTATCCTCCTGGCCATAATGATTTGAGCCCCATCGGACATTCCCAT
>JACCDP010285038.1_pt1 | contig 15656 bp, 14 predicted proteins | sample 7445841 | NCBI WGS metagenome assembly JACCDP01 (sample SAMN15323441, study PRJNA562643) | freshwater metagenome | isolation source: river surface water | place: USA:Blue River Watershed | collected 2017-08-17 | reverse complement strand
TCTTTTTCATTTTCTTGTTTCAGCTCGCCGCTTTCCATTGAAAGTCGATCCACTGTTTGAAAACCATTTAACACCAATCCAATTCCAGTGGCATACATTGGACTTGCCAAATCTTCTAGATTGTTTGTATTTGCAAGATGCTCTGTTGGATAACCAATTCGCGTATCCATTCCAGTTAAATACTCAAATAGTTGAGTTAAATGTTTCAACTGCGATCCTCCTCCTGTAACTACAATTCCACCTATCAATTTTTTGGCATACCCAGAATTCTTTATTTCATAATTTACCAATTCGATAATCTCTTCCATTCGTGCTTGAATGATACTCGCTAAATTATGCAGGGTGATTTCTTTCGGATCACGGCCACGCAAACCAGGAATACAGACTACTTCATTTGTTTTACTTTCGGAAGCAAGTGCGCTTCCAAATCTCACTTTTAATGCTTCGGCATGGCGTGGTAAAATTTGACAGCCCTCACGAATGTCTTGTGTGATTACATTGCCCCCAAAAGGAATTACAGCGGTATGTCTGATAATACCATCTTGAAAAATTGCAACATCGGTAGTTCCACCACCAATATCAACAAGAACTACTCCAGCTTCTTTTTCTTCGTCACTTAAAACGGCATCAGCTGATGCTATTGGTTCTAAAATAATTTCACGCACATTTAATCCAGCGCGATCAACACATTTCTTAATATTCAAGACATTGGTAACCTGACCTGTTATAACATGAAAGTTCGCTTCTAATCTTACTCCCGCCATTCCTATCGGATCTTTGATTTCTCGTTCGCCATCAACGATGTATTCTTGTGGTATCACCGTAATGATTTCCTCACCTGGGGTCATCACCATGTTATACATGTCATCTACGAAAGCGTTTATGTCAGCTTGTGAGATTTCACCGTTTTTGTTACGACGTGTGTACATGCCACGATGCTGAAGACTTTTAATGTGCTGACCAGCAATTCCAACATTTACATTTCGAATTGATAAATCGCCCTCTGTCGAATTTTTCGTTTCTTGAACAGCCGCGCTTATGGATTGAATTGTTTTTTCAATGTTAGAAACAACACCTCGCATAACACCCAACGACTCACTTTTACCCATTGAAATAATTTCAATTTTATTGTGTTCATTGCGACGACCAACAAAACAGGCAATTTTTGTAGTACCAATGTCAAGACCAACCACTATTTTGGTTTTCTTGATCGTCCTAACTTCTTTTTCTACATACGATTTGTCCATCATACTTGACACTTATTTCACTATACTTATTCCAACCTTCAAATGAAATTGCTTCTTTATAAAATGTTGTCAATCGACTAAATTTTTCAGCAACTTCTTCATCGGTATTAGCTGTTCCAAAAACAATTTTTTGGTCTCCTACTAATGGAATCAGAACAAAATCACCATCTCTTTCGAGGTAAACTTGACCGATTAATTTATACATTAATGGATGGTTACAAACATAATTTGAAATTCGAAAGACATCGTCCAATTTTTTAATACTTTTCAAGGAATCATTGTTAATAAAATCGGAGAATGAACCTTTCAAAAAGCGATCGTTTATAAAACCAGAAAAAACCATTACACGAGCTGTATGATTTACGGATCTATGCATTAAAAAACCGTCCTCATCCATGTAAAAAGTTTGATTACTTGTGTTAAAAATTCGAGCAATCGGTTTTCTCAACACAACATTAATATTCCATGTTTTTCCAATTTCTCTGAAAACATCCACCTCTTTTACTTCCTCCATTGAAGCAATTTTGCGTTCTATTTTTCGAATATTAAGTTGGTTGTTTTTTTGATTTTCGGTTAGTAATCCAACATTTTTCAAGCGTGTCAAAAGTTCTGATTCTGTTAAAAACGTTTCCCCCTCAACGTGAATCGAAATATCTGGTGAATCAATAATTTTTTTATTTTCTTCCATATTTGCAAAAACAAATACAGTAATTGTTCCTCCCAAGATCAATATCCAAAAAACAAGTTTAAGCCATTTCTTAATCATCGAGATTTGAGTTTAAAATTTCAGTAAGAGGCTGAACAATTCGGTCAATATCTCCGGCTCCTATTGTTAATACGATTCCTTTTTTAAACTTAGAGAAATGCTGAAGAACTTCCGAAGGTGATTTCAGTGATTTTTTCTCACATTTAATCTTTTGCAATAGCCAATCGCTTGTAATTCCGTGAATTGGTTCTTCTCGTGCTGGATAAATCGGCATCAATACAAGTTCATCTAAACGAGATAATTCCTTTGCGAATCCATCGGCAAAATCACGTGTTCGAGAGAATAAATGTGGTTGGAAAATCCCATTAATTTTTTGATTGGGATAAAACATTTTTATGGAATCGATAAGTACTTTGATTTCTTCGGGATGGTGCGCATAGTCGTCGATGTAAACAAGTTTTTCTGTTCGAACACAATATTCAAATCTTCGTTTTACTCCTTCGAACGTCTCAATTCCTTTGCGAATTGTTTGCTCATCCATTCCCATTTCATTTAATAAAGCAATACAGGCTAGTGCATTTTCAGCATTATGAATTCCTGGTATTCCAAATTTAACGCGCGGCCAATATCCATTTCTAAGTCGCACATCTCCGAACAAAAATCCGTCAGTCCAAGTTAAATTTTGTAGAGAATAATTAGCCGTAGGTGAGTTTATGGCGTAGGTATAACTTTTAGAAAGCGAGTTCAGATTTAATCCTTCCTTTTGAATTAAAAATCCCTGCATTTCGGTTTTCATTGCATATTGACGAAAACCTTCTTTGAATTGGTCTTCATTTCCATAAATATCCAAATGATCTGGATCAACAGCTGTAACAATACTCGCAAAAGGGGAGAGTTGCAAAAAAGACCGGTCAAATTCGTCTGCTTCAATAACCGTATATTCGCTTATTTCTGAAAGAACCAAATTTGAATTAAAGTTTGTTGCTATTCCTCCTAAAAAAGCGTTGCATTTCCAATTGGATTGATTTAAAATGTGAGCTAAAATTGAACTTGTAGTTGTCTTGCCGTGGGTTCCTGCAACGCATAGTCCTTTAGATTGTCTTGTTAGAAGTCCCAAAACTTCAGCTCGTTTTAGAACCTTGAAATTGTTTTGAACGAAATAGTTATATTCTTTGTGAGCTTTTGGAATAGCTGGCGTATAAATCACCAACGTTTTTTCCTTGTTTTTAAAGTCCTTCGGAATTTCATCACCTAAATCTTCAAAATGTACTTCACAACCTTCCTCAATTAGTTTTTCGGTTAATGAACTTGGTGTTTTGTCATATCCACCCACTTTTATTCCATGATAATTGAAATAACGTGCAAGCGCTGACATCCCAATTCCACCGATTCCAATGAAATAAACATTTTTGTATTGTTCCGAAATTCGTGTTTTATTCATCTAATATTTTTTCACACATATCGACAATTTCTCCAACGGCATTTGGCTTTTCTAATTTTTTGATTGCCTTTGAAAGCTTATGGCATCGATCATTGTCTTTAATTAAATTCAATGCTTCTTCAACTAAATCATTTCTAGCATCAGTGTCACGAACCAGCAATGCTGCGTTTTTCTCCACCAGTGCCATCGCATTTTTTGTTTGGTGATCTTCAGAAACATTTGGAGAAGGAACCAAAATAACTGGCTTTCCAACGATGCTCAACTCGGAAACAGAAATAGCCCCGGCTCTAGAGATAATTAAATCTGCCGCTTCATATGCGCAATCCATGCGAGAAATAAATTGATGCAAATGAATATTTGTTTTATCTTTTACTATTAATTCATCCTGCAAACGCTCAAAATAATTTTTTCCGCATTGCCATAATAGCTGAACTCCTTGAGCATTAAATTCTTCAACTCCATGCAACATTGAACGATTCAATGTTTTTGCGCCAAGACTTCCTCCTATGACCAATATCGTTGGCAATTCAGGATTCAAATTAAACATTTGCATGGCTTCGTGTCGTTCACATTTTGTTTTTCCGCACAATTCTTTCCGCACTGGATTTCCAGTTAGAACGACTCGTGTTTTTGGAAAGTACTTTTCCATTCCTTCATATGCTGTGCAAATACATTCCGTTTTTTTTGCTAAAATGCGATTGGTCTTACCAGGAAATGAATTTTGCTCTTGAATGACAGTTGGAATTCCAATGTATTGTGCCATTTTCAAGGTAGGTCCACTTGCATAGCCTCCAACCCCAATTACCAAATCTGGTTTAAACCGCTTAATGATTTTACGAGCTTTCAACAAACTCTTTGCAATTTTAATCGGTAATAAAAAATTAGAAAACGTGAATTTTCGTTGGAATCCGGCAATCTCAAGTCCTTCAATTTTATAACCTGCTTGTGGAACTTTCTCCATTTCCATTTTCCCTTTGGCACCAACAAATAGCACTTTAGCCAACGGATTTCTTTTTTTAATTTCATCAGCAATCGCAATAGCTGGGAAAATATGTCCTCCCGTTCCTCCTCCTGAGATAATTACGCGTTCAATAACCATAATCTAATTTTTAATTCGCAAAAGCATTTTGTTCTTGTTTCGACTGTTTTTGTAGTTGGTAGGAGAAAGATTGAATGACGCCAATGGAAACACAAGCCATGATCAAGGCTGAACCTCCCATTGCCATAAAAGGCATATTTTGTCCTGTTACAGGAAAAATTCCGGTGCAAACGAGCATATTAATGCTTGCTTGCGTCAATAGATGAATTCCTATTCCCATGCAAACATAGGATTGGAATAAATCGTCCGTTTTTAATGCAATTTTAATTATTCGCAAGAGTAAAATGAGATACGATAGTACTAGAAATATTGCTGAGATCGAACCAAATTCTTCAACAAAACTCGAATAATAAAAATCGGCGTAAGCTTCTGGAGTGTAACTTTTTAATTTACCATCGCCTACACCCAAACCGAAAAAAGATCCGATGTGTATGGCTAGTTTAGCGTTGTTTACTTGTGCGTTTTCAACATTGGAAATATCATCTTCCATTCGGTTATCTATTCGATTAACCCAGGTTTCATAGCGTGGTAACAAATTTAATTGAGGTATCGCCAAATGAATTCCTATAGTTAAAGCAATTAACCCAACTCCACCGGCTGCCATAATGGATAGTTTTGTAAACGGTACTTTTCCGATAAACAGCATTGCCATGGAAAGCATAAAGAGCATGGCTGAAGTTGAAAAGTTATCTTTTAAAATCAACCCACAAATAACTACAACAGGAATCATTAGTGGAATTATTCCTTCTTTCCAATCGTTTAGTTTATCTTTTTTTCTAACCAATAACTTTGAGAGATAAATGATCAAGGCCAATTTGGCAAAGTCCGAAGATTGAAAAGTAAGTTGCACAAAAGGTATCCGAATCCACCGACCAGCTCCATTTACCTTGGCTCCAAAAAACATAGTAAACAATAAAAGACCAATGGCTAAGTAGTAGCTAAACTTCGCCAACTGAGAGATGTATTTGGAATCGAGACGATGAATTACGAACATGGCGGCAAATCCAATGACGACATATACCAAATGCTTTGACAAATATTGGAAAGGTGAGCCACCTTCGATTTTTACCAAAATTGGAACAAAACTATAAACGGTTACCAATGAAAAGGCCATCATTAAAATGGTAATCAACCAAATTACGGAATCGCCTTTCAGATATTTGAGGTAGCTTCTCATTTTATTTGAACCAATGCAAGGTATTCTTTGAATAAATTGAAATAGTATTCGGAATCCGTATCGGTTGATGTGAATAATAGAATTCCAGGTTTGAAAGAAAGCTCAGTTATGGATTTTAAGATATCGTTTAGTTCTTTGCCGTCAGAATAAACAAGTTTAGTTCGAACCCTCGAATCCAATACGTTATTTTCACTCAATATTAAATTAATTTCAGTTTTATTGCCAATCCAGAGTACTTCAAATGGAAATGAATTGAGCGTTGAATTGAGCACCTCGATATTCGGGTAAATCCAGCTAAAAACATCCATTCCAAATAATTTTCCTTGAGATTGAAGGGATGTTTCATTCAATTTTAATAAACCACTTTTTCGGGCTTCGACTAATTGAGATTCAATTTTGTTTAATTCTTGCTCACTCATACAGATTAATTTTATAACATGCGTACTGCTTGTTTGAATTGGTTTCCACGATCTTCGTAATTTTCGAATAAATCGAAACTAGCACAAGCCGGTGAAAGTAATACGGTTTCGTCTTTAGTTGCCAAACGATATCCATACGCAACTGCTTCAACAGCTGATTTCGCTTCAACAATGGTTTCTACAACACCTGAAAACGCCTCAATGATTTTATGATTATCGACTCCTAGACAAATTATGGCTTTTACTTTATTTTTTACCAAATCCATTAATTCGCTGTAATCATTTCCTTTATCTACTCCACCAACGATCCAAACTGTTGATTTTTCCATACTTTCCAACGCAAACCATGTTGAATTGATGTTTGTTGCTTTTGAATCGTTGATAAATTCGATTCCATTTACTTTTGCAACAAACTCCAAACGGTGTTCAACGTTTACAAAATCTTCCAAACTTTCACGCACGATATCCTTGCGGATTTCAACAATTCGAGCAGCGATTCCAGCTGCAAGTGAGTTTTGGGTATTGTGCTTACCCTTCAAAGCTAATTCATGAATTGACATAGTTAATTGATCTTTTATGTTTATTGTTAATTGTTTCTCAGTTGCAAATCCTCCCACTTCAATTATTTCCTTTAATGAAAAAGGAGCCAAATTCATAGGGAGTTTTCGGGCTTTTATTCCCGCTCGAATAATTGGATCATCGTAGTTGTATATAAACCAATCCTCGTGTGTTTGATTATTCAGAATGCGGAATTTTGAATCCACATATTTCTGCATTTGATATTCGTAGCGGTCAAGGTGATCAGGCGTAATGTTGGTCAATATCCCGATTTCAGCTTTGAAATCGAACATATCGTCTAGTTGAAATGAACTCAATTCGATGACATACCAATCGTGATCGCCTTCTGCTACTTGTTTGGCGAAACTGTGACCTACATTTCCTGCCAAGCCAACATCCCATCCAGCTTTTTTGAGAATGTGATGTGTTAACATGGTTGTGGTTGTTTTTCCATTACTTCCCGTGATGCAAATTTTCTTTCCTCTCGAGTAGTAACCTGCAAATTCGATTTCAGAAATTATTTTTACTTCACGATTTTTTAATCCAACTATTAGAGAAACTTTGTCTGGAATTCCAGGTGATTTTATTACTAAATCAGCTTTAAAAATTCGGTCCTCATCGTGCGATCCTTCTTCCCATTGAATTTGCTCATCGATTAGCGTTTGTTTGAATTCTTCTTTGATTTGACCTTTGTCAGATACAAATACATTCCACCCCTTCAACTTGGCTAAAATTGCAGCGCCGACACCACTTTCACCAGCGCCCAAGATCACGATATTTTTGCCTATTCCGTTCAATTTATCTCAATTTCAGCGTTACAATGGTTACAACAGCTAATAAAATCGCCACAATCCAGAATCGAGAAACGATCTTTGCTTCATGGATCCCTTTTTTCTGATAATGATGATGGAGCGGCGCCATTAGAAAAATCCGTCTACCCTCACCGAAGCGTTTTTTGGTAAGTTTGAAATAGCCTACTTGCAACATCACCGATAAATTCTCAATCAAGAAAATTCCGCACAATACAGGAATAAGTAATTCTTTTCGAATTGAAATGGCAAAAACTGCGATGATTCCGCCAAGTGCCAAACTTCCCGTATCACCCATGAAAACTTGAGCGGGGAAAGAATTATACCATAAAAATCCGATACACGCGCCCACGAATGCGCTGATGAAAATAACCAGTTCCTCTGCGTGAGGAATGTACATTACATTCAAGTAATCAGCGAATTTGGCGTGTGAACTAACGTAAGCTAGAACTGCTAATGCAATTCCAATTATTGCTGATGTTCCAGTCGCTAATCCATCCAAACCATCGGTCATGTTAGCTCCATTTGAAACCGCAATTACGATGAAAATGACAATTGGGATAAATAACAACCAACCATAGGATTTTTGCCAATCACCAATTAACCAGTTGTAATTGAATTCATTCCCTTTAATAAATGGAATCGTGGTGGTCATATCATCCGTTTTGATCCATTTAAAATCTTCACCTTCGTTTTGAATGTGATGTTGCGACACAAATTCTTCATCCGCCTGTAGCTTGTAATTTGCGGGCACACGCTTGTGAACAACGACATTTTCGGAGAAATAGAGTATACAACCTACGATTACTCCAACTCCAATTTGACCAATGATTTTAAATTTCCCTTTTAGACCTTCTTTATTCTTTTTGAAAACCTTGATGTAATCATCTAAAAAACCAATCATTCCTAACCAAACTGTTGAAATGAGCATCGTAATAACATAGACGTTGTGCAACTTGGCAAAAAGTAATGTCGGAATGAGAATCGCACTCAGAATGATGATTCCACCCATTGTAGGCGTCCCTGACTTTTGTATTTGTCCATCAAGACCTAAATCACGAACTGTTTCACCAATTTGCTGCTTTTTTAATGCTCCAATGATTTTCTTTCCGAAGAAGATTGAAACGATTAGCGAAGTAATCAAAGCCATGGCGGCACGGAAGGAAATGTAGTCGAATAATCCTGCCCCAGGGAAATTCAATTTATCCAAATAATCAAATAAGTAGTAAAGCATTATTTCTTAAGTTGGTTAAACAATTCATTGGTTATTTTCAAATCATCAAAATCGTGGCGTACTCCCATAATTTCTTGGTATTTCTCATGACCTTTTCCGGCAATCAAAATGATGTCGCCTGATTTGGCTAATGTGATGGCGGTTTTTATTCCTTGTTTTCGGTCTTGAATGGTAAGTGATTTTAACTGCTGATTTTCATCCAGTCCTGCTTCCATTTCTTCCAATATCGTCGCCGGATTTTCAGTTCTTGGATTATCTGAAGTTAAAATGACTTTGTCACTCATATCAGCAGCAATTGTTGCCATTTTTGGTCTTTTTGTTTTGTCTCGATCTCCACCGCACCCAACAACCGTAATAATCTGTTCTGTTCCTTTGCGAATTCCTCGAATCGTTTTTAGTACATTTTCAAGTGCATCAGGTGTATGGGCGTAATCAACAATTGCAGTAATTCCGTTTGTACTTCGAGCATATTGAAATCTTCCTTCCACAGATTCTAAATTGCTCATAACGCGCAGAACCTCTAGTTCTTCAATTCCTAAGATTGAGGCTACACCGAATACTGCTAGCAAGTTGTATGCGTTAAAATCACCGACCAATCTCGAATAGACTTCGGTATTATTGATGGTCATTACTAGACCGGATAACGCATTTTCAATTACTTTTCCCTTAAAGTCTGCTGGTGTTTTAAGTGCGAATGTTTTAGAATTGGCACTCGTATTTTGAAGCATCACCATTCCATTTTTGTCATCCGCATTTGTCAATGCAAAAGAATCTTTGCTCAACCCATCGAAAAATGCTTTTTTCACACGGATGTACTCGGCAAATGTGTTATGGTAGTCCAAATGATCGTGGGTGATGTTCGTGAAAACAGCAATTTTATAATCCAATCCGGCAATTCGATGTTGATGAACGGCGTGGGAACTTACTTCCATAAAACAATACTCACAACCGGCATTCACCATCTTATCCAATAGTTGATTTAATTCAACAGGATTTGGGGTGGTATGTGTCGACGGAATTACCTCGTTTCCGATTTTATTGACCACTGTTGAAATTAAACCAGCTTTGAAGCCCAAATTCATAAAAAGGTTGAATAGCAAGGTTGTGGTTGTAGTCTTCCCGTTTGTCCCTGTAACTCCAATCAATTTTAATTTCTTGGATGGATTTCCATAATAATTGCAAGCCATTAAACCCAAAGCTTCGGATGTATTAGGTACTAAGATGATTGAAGCATCCTCAGGTAAGTCGACTTCTTCTTGAACCACAAAAATTCGGCATCCTTGATTGTAAGCTTGTTGAACGAATTGATGCCCATTGTTTGTAAAACCTACGATTGCAAAGAAAACCGATTCAGCAGCGGCCTTTCTTGAATCGAAAACCAAGTCAGTCGCATTTTGATCCAAACTTCCATTAATGAGTTTGAAATTGATGTTTTCCATTAATACATTCAATGCCTTCATCTCAATTCAATTTTTATCAATTGACCTTTGGTTATATCCGTTCCTGTCAAAATGGATTGTGAAACAACTCGTCCGTAACCTTTCATTTTCACAATCAACCCGCGACTTTCTAGCAGATAAATCGCATCCTTTGCCGTCATTCCATATACATTTGGAACTTTGTCTTTTGGAATTTCTTTTCTGTTTAAATGAACTGAACCTTTTAAGGTGTCCGTCGATAACCATTCACCTTCATAATTTAATTGGTAGCGAACATTCAGAGATTTTAATACCGAAGTGATGTCACGTTTATTTCCAGATTTAACCAAGGGGACTTGATTCGACTTTTGTTTCTTTTCATTGACAGCATCGTGGTATTTCAAAGTGGAAGCATAAACTTTGTTTGCGATTGCTGCGAAAACGGTCCCAGAAACAGCAGCGCCATAATAAGCTACTTTCGGTTTGGAAATCACCACAATACATGAATAAATCGGGTCATCAGCGGGGAAATAACCAACGAAAGAAGCTTGATACTCACTTAATTTTTCTTCAGAAGAATAACCATCTTTGCTAGCCAATTTTGCAGTACCTGTTTTTCCTGCGATTTTAAATTCCATACTTTTCAAAGCTGCTCCTGTTCCATCTGTCATGACTCCTTTTAGACACTCTTTCATAGCGTCTAAGGTCGTTTGAGAACAAATTTTTTCATTTAAAACATACGGCTCGAACTTTTTAATCGTTTGTCCAGAACGTCTAATTTCTTCAACGAACTGTGGACGAAGGAACTTTCCGTTATTCGCAACTGCATTGTAAAAAGCTAATGTTTGCAATGGTGTTTGTTGAATTTCATAACCAATCGCCATCATTGGAATGGTCAAGGACCACCATCCCTTGTCTCCTGGTTGAAGGTAACGAGGTTTCGGCTCTCCGCTTAAATCAATTCCGAGTGGATCGAGTAAACCAAATTGTTTTAATCTTTCTAAAAACTGCTCCGGGTCTTTTCGGTAAGCGTTGTAAATGATTTTTGCGATAACATTGGATGATTTTTCAAAGGAATGCTTAATTGTTATTCTACCATATCCAATTCCATGATTTGAATCAGTAAAGGTTTTTCCTTTGAATACATAAGAACCAACGGCATCAACCTTATCCATGATATTGATTCTTCCGTCTTCCAAAGCAGCCATTAATGATGCCAATTTAAATGTGGAACCAGGAACTTCCTTCGTTCCAATTGCGTGATTGAATCCTTCAATGAAACTGCCATCAGCTGCGCGCTCGAGATTTGCCATGGCACGAACGAAACCTGTTTTTACATCCATTACGATTACACAACCGTGCTCGGCTTTCATGTCACGCAATTGTTTTTCTAATTCTGAATGAGCGAACTCTTGAATCTCCTTATCCAAAGTTGAAATGACATCTGCACCTTCAATTGCTTCTTTCGTGATTTGGCCGGTTTTCTTCCACCCAGTAGATATTTTATGTTCTATCTCTTTTCCTTCCTCACCTTTTAAATATTTAATAAAAGCTCCTTCAATACCAACCTTAAGTTCTTTTCCATTGTCATTCTTATAATAGCCTAATGTTCTTCTAAGTAAACTGCCATTTGGAAATTGACGTTTGATGGTTTCATCGGTATCAATTAATCCGCCCTTCATTCTACCTTCTCTGAAAATAGGAAGTTCACGAAGTAATTTGCGCTCATCATTAGTCACGTTTTTTTGAAGAAGCAGATAGCGAGATCCATTTTCCCGAGCAGCACGTATAGCATTTTCGTATTCGTGAGCAGTTTTTTTCGGATACATGCGACTGAGCCCTTGTGCTAGTTCAGAAACTTCCGCATCAAATAATTTCTGGTCAACAACTGTCGGATCCATGTGAACATCGTAATAGGTCACTGAAGTCACTAGTGGTGTTAGATTATGATCCAAAATATCGCCCATTCGTGGAATCCGACTTACAGTTCGAACAGGCAATGTCTCATCTGCAGCATCAAAAATGTTTTTTCTTCCCTCAAATTGCAGTGAAATCGTTTTGTATAAAACAACAAGCATAATGAGCACGAATCCGAAATAGATCAGATAGGCGCGGTAATACAAGAAATTCTTGTTATCCTTACTCATTTACTTTCTTTTTAACTCGAATAACTTTTGTGGCGTTCTGTGTTTCTTTTAACTGTCGTTTTTCCAGTTTTTCAACAAGTTTGTAGCGACGAGTAACCGTTTCTAGTTTTGCTTTTGACTCAATGTATTCTGCTGCGTTTTGATCTACTTCTTGCTGTGCTTCATTAATGTCATCTGATAGTTGCTTCCCGTAATATCCTTTTCCAACAACTAATAAGAGCAGAAAAATGACGAAAAAAATGAAATTTAGATTATTCAAAACGAATTCACGAGTCAAGAAATCACCATTCAAAATCTGCGTAAGTGCACTCGTTTTTCCAGTACGTTCCTTTTTAGAATCTTTTTTGGAATCTACTTTCGACTGATTAGTTGTCGACTTTTCTTCTTCTGAATATGCTATGTAATCGTTATCCGACATTTTTTTCTGCTACTCTTAGTTTTGCACTTCTTGCTCGTGTGTTGCGTTGAATTTCTTCTTCACTTGGCACAATTGGATGTCTTACAACCTCATTTAAAGGTTTCAAGATATTTCCGAAAAAATCTTTTTGAATTTCACCTTCGAATGAACCTCGTTTCATGTAGTTTTTCACCAAACGGTCTTCCAGTGAATGATAAGAAATTACCACCAATCTTCCTTTCGGAGCAAGCATTTCCGTTGCTTGAACCAACAGACTTTTTAATACTTCCAATTCTTGATTCACCTCAATTCGAATGGCCTGAAAAACCTGAGCAAAGAACTTATGATCTTTAAACTTTGGGGCAAAACGACTTAAAATTGCAATAAGCTCACCTGTTGTTTCAATTGGTTTTTCAGGTCGTTTCAAAACAATTTCTTGCGCCAAAAGTCGAGCGTTTGACAACTCGCCATAATTTCTGAAAATTGAAGTTAACGCTACTTCATCGTATGTATTTACCACTTTGTGGGCCGACAATTCCGCATTTTGATTCATTCGCATGTCTAAGGCGGCATTTTCGCGAATTGTAAATCCACGCTCTGCTTCATCAAATTGATGTGAAGAAACACCCAGATCAGCAAGCAGTCCATCAATTTGCTTGATGTTTAATAAACGCAAATGATTTTTCAGAAATGAAAAGTTCGCGGGAACGAAATGAAAATTCGGAGCTTCCCAAGCATTCTTTTTAGCGTCAGGATCTTGATCGAAAACGATAAGCCTTCCATGCTCATTTAATTGACTGAAAATCTCGCGAGCATGACCACCACCACCAAACGTCACATCAACATAAGTGCCCGCAGGATTTATCTGCAGCGCATCGATGCTTTCTTTGAATAGAACTGGTATGTGGTAAGTCGTATTATTCTCCATTGTCTAAATCACCCATTACTTCATCCGCTAAATCAGCGAAATTCGCCATGTTGCCTTCAATCATTTTGAAGTATTTGGATTTGTCCCAGATTTCAATGCGATCATTATAAGCGATGAGCATAACTTCACTCACCAATCCGACACGCTCCATGTGAGCTGTGGGAATTAAGATTCGACCCGCATTATCCAATGCCACTTGTTTGGCTCCTTGATGGAACAAACGGTAGAACATTCGATTATTGGGCTTGAATAAGTTCATTTTGGAAAGCTTAGTGCTGATTCGTTCCCAATCAGGAAGCGGATAGAGCGTTAAACAATCTTCAAATCCTTTATTCAACATGAAATCGCGTTGAGACGACGTAGGGAGTTGCTTCCGTAAACCGGAAGGAAATAAAAACCGACCTTTTTCGTCCAGTTTTACTTCAAATTCTCCTACTAATCCTGCCATAGCGATAATAATGGGTAAAATTAATGGATTTTTTACCACTTTTTACCACGTAATATTGAATTGTTGATAACTTATAACGAGTTAATAAATAAAATGTTACTTTTTGAACTAATAAAAACTCTTAATTACTAGTAAAATAAGCTTTTTTTAAAAAGTGGTAGAATGTGGGATGAATTTTTAACAAGCGTTAATTTCAAGCTTTTCATCTTTAAAATTGTTAGCTCGTATTTGGAATGAATTTTAAACCTTAAATGAATTTTACGTTAATTTGTCTTAGAAAATCATAAAAAATGAGACGGATTTTTTTTATTGCTGGACTATTTGTTTTTTCCAATTTAATTGCTCAAAAAGGCGATTCTACCAAATTCAAGTTTCGTAATTTCGAACTTAGTTTTGGTCAGTCTTTACTTTTTATTTCGAACTCTAAACAAACGAATATCATTAATAATGAAGCAATTGTAATTCCAACTAGTGCCATTTTGTTCTCAACTGAATTTCGACCAGATAAACTAATTCGATTTCCTGTGTTTTTGAATATTGCGACCGAATCAAAGCAATTTTTGGTGAACGGACAGTTAGTTAATGAAAAAGCATCCCCGACATTAGGAACTGGTGTAATGATAAAAGCATTTCAAATAAAAATTGATGAAAAATCGAAAGTGGAATTTGAGGTGGGTCCGTTAGCCAGTGTTCTATTTGATACAAAAAATAAAATGCGAATAGCACCAATAATTGCAGGAAGGTTAAAAATATTAAGAGGTGAAAATTTTGTTATGTACATTGGAGCGAGCTATAGTTTTGGTATAAATGCCCTCGGGTTATTGTATGGAACCGGCACGTCTTTTTGATTTGTAATTTATGTTCAACTTAAAATCGTAATTTTGCACTTTAATAAATGGTAAAAGAAGTTCAAATTCACGACAAGCATTTTTCACTCTTTATTTCTGAAGAGGAAATCTTCGCTGAGGTAAAGAAAATGGCCAAACAGCTTGAATCGGATTATCACGGAAAAGATATTTTACTGATTGCAATTTTGAATGGCGCTTTTATGTTTGCTTCGGATATTATTAAGTCTATTAAACGAGATGCGGAAATTACCTTCGTAAAAGTAAGTTCATATAAAGGCACCCAAACGACGGGTCGCGTTGATGAGTTAATTGGTTTGAATAATCAAATAGAAAATCGACACGTTATCGTGATGGAAGATATTGTGGATACTGGAATTACTATTGATAAGGTAGTGTCATTAATCAAAGCAAATGATCCAGCTTCCGTTGAAGTGTGCACGCTACTCTTTAAACCAGAAGCTTTTAAAGGAAAGCACAAACCAAAATACATTTGTTTTGAAATCCCAAATAAATTTGTAGTTGGATATGGTTTGGATTATAATGAATTAGGAAGAAATTTGAAAGAATTATATCAATTAAAAGAAGCGTAAAATGTTGAATATTGTTTTATTTGGCCCACCAGGGGCAGGAAAAGGAACGCAGTCCGAACGATTAATCGCAAAATATGACTTGGTGCATTTATCCACAGGTGATATTTTTCGATCGAATATCAAGGGTGAAACAGAATTGGGTAAACTAGCGAAAAGTTATATGGATCAAGGTCAATTGGTTCCAGATTCC
>JACCDP010129828.1_pt1 | contig 15658 bp, 17 predicted proteins | sample 7445841 | NCBI WGS metagenome assembly JACCDP01 (sample SAMN15323441, study PRJNA562643) | freshwater metagenome | isolation source: river surface water | place: USA:Blue River Watershed | collected 2017-08-17 | reverse complement strand
TGGGTACTTCCACCTGATGCCTTGTCTGCGGTGTACCTTAAATCCATCAAACTCTGAAGCAACGCTTCCGTCTTCGTGGAATGCTTCGATTCTTCTATACGAAGGTCTATCTATACCTGCTTTAAGTGGCGCTTCTAGCGCCTGCTTCCAACCGGGGGTCAGTACCTCATCAACATCAAGGGCGATGCAGTAATCAAAGTCTGGTGGCAGTAAGGCTAGCGACGCATTCCTCGCGTCATCAAACCTAAAGGGTACGACAGATATTTCATAAACAACGATACCAAGACTTCTAGCAATCTCGACTGTTCTATCTGTTGATCCTGTATCTGCGAGGAGGTGGTAGTCAGCTTCCTTTGTGGAGTTGTACCAACGCTCAACGTGCTTCTCCTCGTTCTTACTAATAGTGTAGACAGCAATTTTCATTGCGCTAGTTTACATTCCACCTAACATTAAAATGCCTGGAAGCGCCGTTGCATCTGCACCAGTTGGACCAGTAGGTCCAGTTGGCCCAGTGGCTTCAGTTGGTCCGGTATGACCAGTAGCTCCTGTATCTCCATTTGCTCCCGTTGCGCCAGTGGCGCCTGTAGCGCCAGTCGGCCCCGTAGGGCCTGTGTCTCCTGTAGCACCAGCAGGTCCAGTCGGACCTGTGGCTCCAGTGGCACCAGTTGCACCTGTATCTCCTGTGGCCCCAGTAGGCCCTGTAGGGCCTGTAGGCCCAGTTGGTCCCGTAGGTCCAGGTACTGTGCTATCGGCTCCCGTAGGCCCCGTAGGACCCGTTAAACCTGTGGCTCCGGTTGGACCTGTGGGTCCTGTTTCGCCCGTCGCCCCCGTCGGACCCGTTGGCCCTGTCGCTCCAGTTTGACCTGTCGCTCCCGTAGGCCCTGTTGGTCCAGTTGGTCCAGTATCGCCAGTAGAACCTTGAGGTCCTGTTGGTCCTGTAGCTCCCGTAGCGCCCGTATCGCCTGTGCTTCCTGTGGCTCCAGTTGCGCCCGTCGGTCCAGTTGGACCAGTAGCACCTGTGCTTCCTGTTGCACCTGTAGGACCAGTCGCTCCAGTCGCACCAGTAGGGCCAGTAGGACCAGTGTCGCCAGTGGGACCAGTATTACCAGTAGATCCTGTAGCACCTGTTGCTCCCGTCGCTCCTGTTGCTCCTGTCGCACCGATTGGACCAGTTGGTCCTGCAGGTCCTGTTGGACCTGTTGCACCTTGACCGCCTTGCGGTCCTTGGTCTGCTGAGAATGTTACCGATACTTGTGGAGTGATTGACTCAATTACGATAATAGTACTCATACGGTCACTCCTGGTGTTACTGTAAATTGTCCTTCAAGGATACGAGTTACTGTTGCACCTGTTGTTAGTACTAGGTCATAGACGTAGCGACCTGGGGCAATGTTTGTGATGCTAGCTGGGAAGTTCACTGTGACTCGTCCTACTAGAACATCAAATGTCATATAGCCATTAGCCAAGGTTGCAGTAAATGTTGTGTTGGTTGCACCTGCAAATGGACGCACTGTCATTGTGCCTGTGTAGCCTGTCAAGTTCCAAGGAGTTGTATCGTTCTTAATCTGGAACTGAAAATTAAATGTTGTCGCTTGTTCAAGCGTTAGGTTAAACGTCGCACTCATCAAGCACCTTCATCAATGCTTTGGAGTGCTGCATTTGCAGTAAGGCCAGTAGTACCAGCGATGTAGTTACATACGCCAGTGTAGTCAAGGCGGTTGTTCGAACCATCCGCGATACCCGCAATGTCATTGAGAACTCCTACTGTATCTGTGTGATAGATAGTTATTGAGCGTGCTGCAGCCCAAGCACGAGCAGCCGCTGCCTCATCAAGATAATCTGTGATTGGAGGATAGGTGCCACCGTTAGCGAGCCTGTTGAGTTCTGCTACTAGAGTTGAACCTGCGTTACCTGTTGGCACCTTCTACCTCACTTCTTCTTTTTGGCTACTGCTGCGTTATCAACCAAGTTTGGATATGGTCGCCCTGCTGCTTTTGCCTTAGCCTTAGCTGCGGCCTTCTGTGCAGGTGTTAATGTCTTTGACTTCTTCTTAGGATTCTTTGTATCCCAAAATGCTTTCTTCTTCACCACTTCTCCTTATTAGCCCAGTACGCCGCACTCATCTTGCCCTTGGCAATGTTCTTTGCGTGACGTGCTTTGAATGATGCTTGTCGTGCTGTTGGCTTCTTATCACCAGTAACGCCTTGTTGACCAAAGCGGATTGTCTTTACCTTGTCGCCTTCTTTAGCAACAACGACGTGTGACTTTGTTGGATGGCTTGGTGTGCGCTTAGGCTTGTTAAAGCCTGATACTCCTGCTCGCTCTAGGCGAGGATCTTTCTTAGCCATCTACTTCTTCTTCTTTACTGGCTTCTTCTTGCTCATACCAGCTTCGCTCAACGCAATAGCGACAGCCTGCTTCTTGCTCTTGACGACTGGGCCTTTCTTGGACCCAGAGCGGAGGGTGCCAGCCTTGAACTCTGACATTACCTTCTTGACTTTTGCTGGCTTCTTCTTCATTACTTCTTCCTAGCATTCTTACAGGTTGCACAGCTGCACTTGCAGCCCTTTTGTGGCTTGCCTGCCTTGCACTTACATCCGCACTTAGCGCACATTACTTCTTACCTCCGACACCAGTCGAGATTGACTCGTATGTCATATACTTACGGTTAGATGCAAACTGCTTGTCTGCTGATGGGTGTGCTGAAACTTCTTCAACGTTCTTGACATATTCAAACGCTTTGCCGTTTTCTTTAGCGTATGCTTCTTCTTTCATTTCTTACTCCTTGTATGTTAGGTTGATTCCATCAAAGGCCTTGCCGCCTTCATTACTGATTCTTACTGCTGCATCAATATCAGGCTGTCTCGTTGAACGAGGTTCAATGCCTTGTCGAACTGCGTCATAGTACGCACCCAACTCTTTATCGTGAGCCTTGGCTGTAGGAACACCACTAGCACGTGCTGCTCCTGCGCTCATCTGTAGCCCGATTACTTTGCAACCAAAGCAACCTTCTACCTCTACTGGATGGTCTTCCCAATGTTTAGCCATTAAGCCACCGGTGTTAGATATTCGCTGTAGCCTGCATCTATCAGGATCTGTGCCTCAGCATCCGTTAGTGTGTAGGCGTGACCACCAAGGTAATAGGTGTCAGCGTTTGCTAAATCATCTTGATATGGAGTTCTGCTTTCAGTAACGGTTGTACCGTTTACTAGAAGTGTGACACCACGTGGTACATCTGTAAGGAAAGATGGAATGCTTCCAGTATAAGAACCACCAGCAAGTGGTCGTCCTGCTAAGCGTGCATAGGTATTGAAGTATGTGCTATCGCACCAGGTTTCATTCTCCCAAGGAGTTACCAAGTTGTACGGCATTCATCTTCCTTTCTTAAGTGATGGAGGCAGGTTTGACCCTGCCCCCACCGTTGCACTTAGTTGATTGAAGCTGCTGACTCAATACGATAGAGTGCTGCTTCACGGAGGCGTGCAAAGCCACCCATATAGTACCAACCGATGGTACGGAAACGACGGAGTGCGTCAATCTCTGGACCGATAACGGTTGAGATGTCCTGACCCTGTGCTTCAGCGAGTGCTTCACGACCAGCGATAACTGCCTTGTAGACGTTAACTGATCCTGAGTTCGCAGCGAATGGCACACGAGGTGTCTCTACTACGAATGCACCTTCGATTACGCCGACTGCGCCAGCCACGAATGGTGTGCGGTCTACGTACTGGGTGAGTGCCTGGAAGCCGCCTGTGCCTGATTCAGCACGGAGGTCAGCTGCCTGACGTGGGTGGAGGTATGCAGCGTACAAGTCATTGATACGTGGCACAGCCTTGTTTGTGCGAAGCTGTGTTACAGCCTCACGGATATCAGCAACAGCCATTGTCATTGAAGATGTGATGGTGTTGGTTGTGGTTGCAGTTCCTGCGTAGATGACGTTTGAGCCACCTGTAAGAACTCCAGCAACTACAGCGTCAATAGAGTCTGCTGAGTTGTAGGCGATGATGTCAGCAAGTGCTGAGTCTACATCGTTGAAAGAAGTTAGGTTTAGCTTCTTTGTTGTTGTTACGGCTGAGCCGTATTCGTTGAGTGTTACTGTAACCTGGTTTGGGTTACCGAGTGCAATGCTTGATACATCTGATGTTTCTGTCAATGTAGATGTAGCCTGAGCTAGATCTGAATAGATTGAGAATACAACTGATGAACCTGGCATTGCCTGTTGTACTGGCTTGACATCTGCAATCGCACGCATTACCGGAATGGAGCGAAGCGCCATTCTTACATACTGGTCGTATGCGGTTTTGACGAGGTTGCTAATGTCAGATGTTCCTGTTAAGGAACCTGCTGGAATTGCCATTAGGCTTTACCTTTCGTTGTTGGGTTGAGTTAAAGTCCAGACTGACGAATAATGTCGTCCAACTCTTCTTTGCTATTTGCATTCATAAGACGGGACATCACGTCTGCGCCTCGTTCTGGTGACAGTCCTGCATCAGCAGTACCAGTCATCTTCTTGTATGCAGCAATATCAGCTGGGTCTACATTCGTAGTTTGGTTTTGGCCAAGGTCAATACCGAATACATCGGCATAGTCCTCAAGCCACTTAGACACAGACTCCTCAGTTGGGTCAATGTCCTGAGGTATAAACGAAGCTATCTTCGTGTTTACCCCGCGACGTTCGAGGGCATCCTTGATGGATCTCTCGCGCTGGGCCTTGCTTAGTCCTTCGAACTTATCGCGGAGTTCCGCTAGTTCTTTGTCCTTCTGCTTGGCTGCTTTGCGTAGTTGTTTAACAAGGTCATTTCCTGACTCATTCGTATCGAAGTCGTCATCATCCTCGTAGTCGTAATTGGACATATTGGTCCTTCTCCCTATTCGTTAGTTGAATTTCGCAGGCCTCACATCAAACTGGGGAATCTGATATGGCTCCTGCTACTGGATTTGATATCACTCCAACGGTCCAGTCGTCCCGTTGGCAGGTCTATTTATATTTGGCCTTGGCCCATTGCTCGTTCTCTACCGAGAGCGCCTTGTGCTGTACCTGCGCCACCAGAGAAGGAAGCATTTTCCATCTTGGTTATTTTCTCACGCAGCTTCTTTGCTTCTGCAGCTCCTGCAAGTCCGTAGACTTCTTCTTCAACTTCAGCCTGTCCGTATGGACCAGTCTTGTAGATATCAGCAAGCATTGAGCCACGTGGTGCAAGGTTAAGAACTGCTTGTGCGCCTTGACGCGCTGCTTCTCCGGTTACACCTTCACGCTGCAAGAACTCTGCACGGTTTACATCTGCGCTAAGTCCTGCACGTAGGTATTCTCCACCAATCTTGGCTGCACCAATCTTGGCGTTAATCTTAGTAAGTGCGTTCTCTGGGTCGAGTACGTATGCCAACAGATCTCCACGAGATATCTCTGGGTAGAACTGCTTGATAGCATCTACGTATGCCTTTGGTCCCTTGTCCATAAAGTCTGTGGCTCTTTGTACACGCTCTTCTAGTTCAGATGCAGATACGTTACCAGCGATAAGGTTTGTGAAACCTGGCTGTACTCCGTACTGTCCCTTTTCGTAGTAGGAAGAAGGAAGCCCATAGTTACGCATAACGTTCTGGTACTGGTCTTCCAGTGCAATGTACTCAGCCTCATCAAGAGCGCGTAATCCTTTTTGGATACGTGCTGTGTTACCAGCAAAGCGCTTCTTATATACATCTGATTCACGTAGTTTAATAGTGAACTCTGATGGAGAAACTCCAGTAGTGATAAGACCCTTGAGTGGCTCTACTAAAGATTCTAGGCCATACTGCTTAAACTGTGAGTACAGCAAGTCGTAGGCTGACTGACGCTGAGCTTGTTTTTCTGCATTTGCTAAATCTGTAGCAGCCTTATTCTGTAGACCAAGAGTTCCTTTAGATAGAACATTACGTGTGCCGTCGCTGTATACAGCAATTACGTCACCGGTATTAGGGTCAGTATATGTAGACACAACTGTTGCTGTTGTCTTTGGAAGATTCCCTGCACCGGTACCAGCACCTGTTCCTGCAGATGCAGCAACAGCAGGAGAAACTCCAGTAACTGAAGGAGACGAAGACATACGCGCTCTTAGTCTTCTGTCAGACTCTTCGATGTCTGCATTTTGCGCTGCTCTTGCAGAACCAGCCTGACCAAATGGGGTCATTACTGGAGGAGCGTCTGGTGTGTATCTACCTGTTAATGGATCGTATGCCATTTTTACCCCTGGAATCCAAAGTCACGCAACACTTGTAGTGCTGCATTTGAAACATCATTTCTAGCCTGCTCTGTGTACTGCCAGCGATTGTCTTGGCGTAGAGCCTTCTTAAAGTCATATAAGTTCATATCGCCTTTATCTGTAATAGCGGTACGAAGTAATGGGTCATTAAGGTCAATCTGGTCTGGGTCGCCAATCTCTAGTACGTTAGCCATTGCTGTACGGTATGGCTGGAATACCTGAGACAAGTTATACCCCTGTGCAAGTAAGTCACGCACATACTGTGGTTGACCTTGTGCTGCTAGTTTACGAGCATCTGCAACTACACGGTTAACGTCAATCTTGCCTGATGCAATACCAGAAAGAACTTGGTCTACATTAGAACCACCAGGAATAATCTCTGCTAACTGGAATCCGTTATCGCGTGCAGCCTTTAATAAAGCGTTATAGTTCTGAAGCGCTTCTCCTGAGTATCCCTCAGTTGTCTTACCGCCAATGGTTCCTGCTACAGCACGAATAGATGAGGCAAGGAAGTCATCAATAAATGTTGTATCTTTTTCCTTGTTTGTAAGGTAGATATTCTCTGCCGCTTTACGAAGTGCTACAGGATCTGATGCTGCAGCTGAACCAATTTCAACAGCACGCTTCTCAAGAGAACGGACAATACCTTCAATGTCCTGCTCGTACTGAGTAGTGCCATCTGCCTGACCTGACTCTTGTAGGTCACGGTAGTTGTAGTACTGGACAAAGCGCTGCTTAATTCCAGCTGAGTTCTTCTTGTACCAGACATCGTTACGGATACGGCGAACAAGTTCTTCGTCCGTCATCTTCTTCTTAGGATTTACGTAGTCCTGAAGGATTGTGTTTAGGCTTGGAATATTCTTAAACAAAGCCTCAGATAGACCATACTTCTCTGCAATATCTGCAATGGCTGCTTCTTTATTAGTAGCAACTTCACCCTCTGGTACATACCCTGCAGGCACACCACCAGTAGTGAATGTAGGTTCAAACACAGTAGTGTCTAACGGTGGAGGAGTAGTCTGCTTATCCTTTGACTTATCTCCACTACCAGTTGCTGGAGGCTTTTGTCCTGTAGGTGGTGTCTTAACTTCTGGAGTAGTAGGCTTTGTTTCTGTAGACACAGCTGGAGTTTGAGGGGTTGTTTCAACTCCTGTTTTAGTAGCAGTAGTTTCAGGAGTTTTAATTTTACCCTGTGCAATCTTTTTTCCAGTAGGTGTTTCTGCTGTATCTTTCTTGCCATAGTACATATCAAGAGCATCGAAGCGTGCTTCATTATATGCTTTCTTTAGACTTGCATATTTTTTAGATATGTCTTTAATTTCATTTTCTTCTATGCCAGATAACTTGTCACCAAGAGCAATTTTGCGTGCATAAAAATCTAACTTAAATTCATACTCATCAATTTGAGGCTTTAGAGAATTAGCGTAGTTGTCATAAATGTCACCACGTGCTGTGGCTTCTTTCTGACCCATTTCATCACGGTTCTTTTTAGCAGCAAACTCTGCTGCTTTTTGTGATTTTTCTACTTCCTTTTCGGCTTCCGCTACTCGCTCTTCAATAGAACCAGAGTAACGCTTTCTTTCGGAATCTTTGGATTTTGATTCTGGTAATTTTTCGCCAAGTTCATAGAACTTACCAGAACTCATATAGCCAACCATAGATCCGTCTTTACTAAATACAACGTTTACGAATCCGAGAGGGATATTTTTGTCTACACCAAAGTTAAATACTTGCGATACATACGTGTTACTTGGACGAGTAGCCATTATTGCAGTCCTCCAAGTTCTCTTAGCATTATCTCATTAGCTCGCTCAGCACGAGTCTTTTCTGCAGCACCTGTCTGTGCAACTCTTTCGGTAATAAACTGCTCTTCGTTGATACCACCTGTTTGTACCAGGTTACCCTGAGCATCATAACTCTGGACAGTAGGATTCTTTTGTTCTGCACGACGAAGTTGCTTCTTTGCTTCAGCAAGTTCTTTTGCTGTAGGTGCGTACCCTGTAGCCTTTTGATAAATCTTAGTTACAAGGTCTTCAATATCCGTGTCGTTAGCGATGTAAGTCTGTGTAATAGTTCTGGCTTTGCCATCTCCGCCAGTGCCGCCAAGGCCGATTGTTTCTTGCAGAAATTCATCTCGACCAACAGGACGAATAGCGGATATAGACAGACGATCTTCTTCTGCTCTATCAAGAGCTTTCTGTAGAGCGGGTGTGTACTTAGTAGTTACTGGACCTTTGTAATATCCAGCAGACTTAAGAAGTTTAGAATAACCACTAACAAGAGCAGGGCTTTTAGCAATAGCCTTCTTGAATTCGCTGTACTCGGTTAGCGAAGTAACTGTAGATGAGCCTTGGTCTGTTACTTCAGAGGCTTGAGCTTTGCCTCTACCTTTAATAGTTCCAGCCATTTAGTCTCCCAGTAATCTGCCAAAGAGTACGTTGTAAGCACTCTGTGTGTTCTCGTTGTATGCTGCAAGTTCACGCATCTTGATAATCGTTTCTTCCTTATTCATATCTGCAAGGAATCGGCTGCCACCAAAGGTATCTATTTCATCCTTTGTTGCTTTGTAATCGTTGTAAAGTTTAAGCATTTCACGAAGTTTGCCTGCAACCTTAGGGGAAGCTGTAAATGCTGACTTCTCGCCAAGCATCTTCTCAAGGTCGTTGAGTGCTTTCATACGCTCAATAGCCTTCTTACCGCCTTGTGCAAGTTCTTCTTGTACTAATGGACGGCCTGCCTTAAAGGTTGTAGCCCAATCTGTAAACTCCTTACGGAGCTGTGAACGCTCAAAGTCTGTGCTAACAGCCTCAAGGTTTGTCTCGTATTCGTTCTTCTTTTCGTAGTAAACCTGCATATCTGCTGCAGTTTGTGTCTCACGCAAGAAGTCTTCTACACGCTTATTCTGACGCAGACCCATATCGGTCATAGTCTTATACGCATCCCAAGAGTATCCACCCTTGTGAGGGATTAGGAATGCTGCAGCCTGTGGATAATCCTTAAATAACTTCTCGTTTGTATCTACAAAGTCACCAGATTCCTGTGCATATCGGAAATATGCAACAGTTGAACGGTCTGATTCTGATATGGTAAATGGCATCTGATCTGGATAACGCTTTACCCATTCAGTCATTGCCTTGTCGTAATCACCGTATTTGTCTAGTATGCCATACCAAGTCTGCTTGAATGATGCTTCGCCATTGTCGCGTACCCAGTCAGCCATATCAGACTTTAGCATTACCTGCGCTGTAGCAGGAGCTGTAAAGCCATACACAACACGCATTCCTAGAATGCTCATTGTAGTGTTCTTTAACTTTAGACGGTAAGACTCTAGTTCAGCTGCGCTGAAAGGTACTGGTACTTGCTCGCCGTTAACGACCTTGTACTTCTGTTCAAGTCCATTACCGGATGCCTCAAGATAAGTCATAGCCTTACGCATTGCTGATGCGTACTGACCATCTCGCTCATCTTTATTCATAGCAGCGTAGATGCGGTTTACGTGTGCTGGTAGGAATGCTGAAACCATTGGTTGGTCTTCTGCATACTTACCCAAAAGGGTAGTTGTAATGCGGTCTGCAGCCCCTGGATTAAAGATATTTACTAGGTTTGTTGCAACCTTTATAGAGAATCCTGACAGTGGACCTGCAAGTGTAGGAATTGCAGACTCTGGGTTGAGAGATGGTGTAATCATCTTCAACTTAGCGCCGAATTCTACAGGGAATGGCACCTTAAACTCTGCTGGTACGCCTAATGCCTGCATAGTTGTCTGCACTGCCTTGTAAACGTACTGTGTTCCTGGGTATAGGAAGTATGGTTCGCCTTGATCGTCGTACTGAACCCAACCTGAGTGGGTAATACCCTCATAGGTAAGGCTTGCCTTAACGATTGACTCTGGGTTGTAGCGTACAACGCGATAAACACGGCGATAGAAGTCTTCAGTAGCACGATAGAAACGTGCAAAGTTACGAATACCAAATGCTAACTGTGTTTGTACTGCAGGATTGTCCACATACGCAAGTGTTTGTAGGCGTGCGCGGTCTTCTGCAATCTCTGCTAGCTTGTACTTAGCATTTTCTGTAGCACGTTCAATAGCCTTTGGTGAAGTTAGTCCCTTTGTGTAGGATGCAATAAAGGCATCTTCAAATCCAGTACTCTTAAACTGCTTGCGAAGTTTAACCATCTCGGAAATAACCATAGGTTCACGTGAGAAACGAGCGTTAGCGTTACCTAGCCAGTCCCAACCCCACTCCATAAAGGATGTAGCATAGTTTCCAGTATCAGTAATAGGCACTAACTGTGGGCCAACAATGTATGTTGGTACATCTGCCTCTGATTTTGGCAAATCATCTAGGCCAAGTTTACCAGTAATGCGGTATTCGCCAACTGTATCGTCAAATGAACGTACCTTACTGAGAAGGTCTTGGTTAATCTTGCCGTCTTTCTTAACAAAGAGTTGCTTTGCTGCATCATAAATGCGCTTAGCGTGTTCCTGCTTAGAGATTCCACGCTCTTCCATACGGAAGGTTGATACTAACTTAGAATTCTTTGGGTCTTCAAGCCAGTCAAAGATCTTCTTAACAGCTGCTGCTTCACCGACTGCATCATCTGCAAGGTTGGCAACTGCAATACGACCTAGTTTGTCGTTTGCGTAGTAACCGATACGCATAATCCAAGCAACCTGGTTTGCTTCATTAGCAAGAGGAGCCATCTGGGTGTATCCACCCTTGCCTCTTCCAAGTGCTGCTCTACCCTTTTCAAGATCGTAGGCTAATTCAGCTGTGCGTACTTTGTTCTTACGTGCGAAGTTAATAGTACGTGTATATGAGTCAAGTCCAGTAAAGGCATTCTTACCACCTTCAACAACATCCATAAGAGCGTTGTCTAGGTCGCCGTATCTAATCTGTTCTGCGAGAACATCTCTATCAGCCTTAGTAAATTTACCTAGTCCAGTGCTTTCATAGAAACGAGCCATCTTGCCCTCGTTCAAAGCACGTGCAGTAATCTCACGAATCTTCTTGATGTCGCCATCAGCTGCCTTGATTTCAGAACCGTAACGCTTGGCTTCTCGCTTATTGATAAAGCGCATAACTCCACCTAGTGGGTCTGCGCCTGTCTTCTGAAAAGTAGTTAATCCTTCTTCAACTTGACGTGCTGTACGTAGACGAGTTGATAGAGCGCGTGCTTTTACTAAGCCAAATGGTGATTCACCAATAGCAAGGTGTACAAGCAAATCTTCTGTAGCGTTACGGATTGCGTAACGTGGACCAGCAAGAGTTAAGAATGACCAACCTGTGGTCATCTTCTCTACCCAGTCTGAGTGTGCTAAACCAAACATACGCTGGATAAGACCGGAGCGTGCTGCTGCACGGTCAATATCACGTACACTTAAAGTGGTTACGTAATCTGATACGTCAGATAGGATAAGCGCAACTTGCTCTCCATCTGGAAGTGCAGCTGGATTGTATCCAGTAGCAGGATCTGTAGAAGCAAATACTTTATTAGGACCTAGACGCAAAGGGTCAGCAATTACCTTACCTTCTTTGGTGACGTTAAGTCCACGAATATCTGCAATAGTAGATTGTAGTCCGTAGAAGATTTCCTTCTTGCGTCCAACATCTGCACTGTCAAAAGCCTGAGCGATAAGTTTAGAGTCATTCTTTGGTAGAACTAGACGTGCGTAGCGGTATACCTTCTCAGCACCATCTGCAGATGTGACATCAAAGAGGCTATCTTCAAAGAAAGGTACTAGGCTGAACTTAGACTTAAACTTGTCAATTCGGTACTGGACCTGTGCCATAGAAAAACGTGCTGTTCTCTTAGCATCGGCCTGTGCCTTTACATTTGTAACAATAGTTTCTTTGCCGTCAATAATTGCCTTAGCAATACCGTCATCTGTTGCAGCGCCACCAAAGTATAGGTCGTCAATGAAGCGTGGAGCAATCTTGTCCATATTAAAAATTTTATTTGCTGTAGTTACAGTGTTTACGCGAGCTTGACGGAACCCATCCATACGCGGAATCATCACGCGCTTACGACCAATTTGGCCTTTCATCATATCTTCTACTTGCTTTGCATCCATAAAGAATGCTTTTGCTGTAAGAGCATCTGTGACAGGCACATCAATATCAATAAAGGACTTGATTACTGGATCGCCAAACTCTGGTGCAAGTACATTAAGACGCTTTTTAATATTTACTGCTTCTTGTGTATTGCCATCAGTAATAGCCTTCTTATAGTTAGCAAGTTCTGCACCGTACTGGTTCCAGAAATTTTGCACCTGTGGCTTTGCAAATACTTCGTCAATTTTACCGCCACCAAGAACTACGTCTAGTGAATAACGTGAGATATCAACCGCACGCTTTGCCTTACCAGCAACAATAAGCGGGTCTGCTAGTACACGAAATGCTGCATCAAATGCACCTGAGACTGCGCGATAGAAAAAGCCTGAACCCTCTACCTGCTCTGGGGTGATAAGGTTTGCAACTTGGCGACCAGGTGAGTACTTGGCTGCCTGTGTTGCATCTAGTGCATCTTGAAATAAATCATCTTTGTTTTGTGCAGCAAGAGCTGCTACAGCACGCTCTGCCTCACTACCAGTAGTTGCAATGTCGCTGAGTTTTTCACCAGCTGCTACACGCATTGCTACGTTTACACGGTCTGCACCGAACTTAGATTTAGCCTTTTCGATACGACCAGTATTAAATACCTTATCGCCTTTGTCGTTGGCTTCTGTCCAAGCAAATCCAATTTCGCCACGTTCTGCGATAGGGATAACTGCGGCACGGTAGGCACGAGTTGTTAGGTCTGAAACTTCTTGTAGACCCTGAAGTAAAGCACCACCTGTGTAGTGCCAAGCGCTACCTAACCAGCCACGCTGTGGCTTAGTAGCAGGATCTTCTTCTCCGGCTACGCGCTTGAGCGCTGCCTGTTGTTCTGGAGTTTTAGAAGCATAAGCACGCTGTGCTGTTTTAGCTGGAAGATTAGATAATTCACGATGAACAGCAAGAGTAGTTTGCAACTCCTCCATTGCTTTTCTTTCATCTGGACTTAAACCTGCAGCAGCTGCGGCTGCTTTTAGATTATCAGCCACCTAGTCACCTCGCGCTACTGCTTCTGAATACAAGATAGCAATAGAGCCATCGGTATCAAAAGGTAGAAGTTTTGCTAGAGTATCGGAAGTTTTCATCACTGCTTTTTTCATACCAAGGATAGATGATCCTTCGCCTGGACCTGCATCTGTACCAACCATAACATCTTCTGTTAGGCGTTGGCTATCTGCAAACAAGCCGACTGGCTTGGAGACTGCCGCTTCGCGTACTTCTGCTGCTGGTGTAGGGCGTGTATCTGGAGTAGTAGCAAGAGGAACTGCAGACTTAATAGCTGCTGTTTCTTTACCTTCTCCGTAAGAGGTTGAACCCATATCAAGTTTATCTGTACGGGTTGAATAAATGCTTGGACCTGAAGGACCTGCTAATGGGTTCATTGGCGCAGTTGTCATTTGTCCTCCTCTAAAGTCTCTAAGTCTTGTGTCATTTGTTCCCACACTTTGTTTTCTTCTACTGAGCGATTAGCGTGGTAGATGCTCAGTTCGTATAGCGCTTCAAAAAATCCTGATATTGCTTGCATTAAGTTATATGCAAACTCTGCAAATACAACTATGAAGTGAGAACGGCGTACAGGAGGTGGCACTTTATTATTTTGCATCTCCTGCACGCCTTTCCACTAATTAAGCCTTCTTGCCTTTGCGAGCTGTTCCGGCATAACCGAAGTCAACTTTGCCGCCCTTAACTGATCCTGCCTTAGTGTCAACCTTGATTGGCTGTACTGGGGCTGGAGCGTGTGATCCCTTGTTCATATTTGCACCTCCTTCGGTTACGCTGCGCCGGTGATACCGGCTAGTAGTGTGGCTATATCTGGAGTTTGACCAGTAGCAGGGGCCTGACCACTTTGTTCTTGTGGAGGTTGCTGCGAGGCAGGAGCGGGGGCCGCACCTGCTACTGGAAGCTGTTGTTCACCCATTGGTGGCATTGCCATTTCTGGCTGTGGTTCTGGTGCAAAGACCTTTTCCACGATTGATTCGAGTGCTAATCCTTTTTGGCGACCCTTGATAACCTCTGCGATACGAGAGACAATCTGTGAAGGGTCTTGCCCCTGCGCTGCGAGAGCAGGTATTGCCTGTGCATACTGGGCCACAGAAACGCGAAGAGCGTCGCGCATTTCTTCAATATCAACACGCTGTTCCTCCTGTGTGACGTTAAGGTCCATTGGAATCTCACGACGTACATAGTCGCGTGATACCAACTTGTCTGAACGCATTTGCAGGAGTGCAATGATTGCACGTGATGGGTCCATACCAGACATAATTCCGTAACGTACTTCTACACCGTACTCGCCACGAATGTCGCGTCCTGGTGTGTACTTCAAGACATAAGGTGTTCCATCTTCAGAACCCTTGATTGTCTTCTGTACGCTACTAAATAGCTTCTCGTCTACCTCAAAGCATAGCCCAACGAGATCGCCAAACATTCTGGCGAATTGGGCCTGTGCGGATTTAATCTGAGTATCAAAGCCAGCCTGCAGTTCTTGAACGCCACGACCAGTAATAACACTTGCGTTGATGTTTCCGGATCTTGATTCAGGGTAACGAGCGCCAAGCCGTAGTTCACGTTCTAGTACTCCTGACTCAGTAAAGACTCCTGGTGGTAGTTCTAGTCCAACGCGACGAATGTTCTGCGGTTGGGAAGAACGCATAATAGAATCTGGACCGAGTGCAAGTTCCTGCACATCTTGTGGAATAGCGATAGGTGCTTGGATAGACTTCTCTGCTGCTTGAATCTGTAGGATTGCAAAGCGAGCGCGTGCAAGTTGTACGGCCAAGACATCATCAAACTGACCGCGTGCCTGTCCATCAAGAGATGGACGCATCGCTACGTGTACAAGACACTTACCGACTGGGTTTGGTGTACGGATAAGAGTCAGGTTCTGACGTTCTGGTAGATAAATCAAATCCTGCTCAGCGTCGTGGTAGCGAACCATAGTGATATATGGGTTACCAGGCTGGTAGTTATTCTTCTTGTAAATCTGTTCTGCAAACTCTGGGTACTGAGATGCAAGAGTTTCTGTGTCAGTATTAAGAACCTGAGTCAATGAGACTACGCGACCAAAGCGGTCCATCTCTGGGTAGCAACCCCAAGGGTTGAGTAGACGCATACGTGGATTGTTGGAGTCGTAGTCCATCTCGACCATACCAATCATCATTCCGTATGTGTTGTACCAGTCAGCACCTTCATACATCTGAAGCTGTAACTCTGATACGCCAACATAGAAGTTAGCGATACGAGTTCTAGTATCAGCAGCTTTACGCGCTGAATCGGAAACCATATTGGATGCAGAGCAGTTAAAGGATGGAAGTGGTGCCATTGCTT
>JACCDP011025169.1_pt1 | contig 15660 bp, 20 predicted proteins | sample 7445841 | NCBI WGS metagenome assembly JACCDP01 (sample SAMN15323441, study PRJNA562643) | freshwater metagenome | isolation source: river surface water | place: USA:Blue River Watershed | collected 2017-08-17 | reverse complement strand
GCTCTTGCGATATAAAGGCGTGCTCTACATCAAAGGCAGCCCGAATCAGATGGTGTTTCAAGGCGTGCACATGCTGATGGGGGGCGATGTCGGCAGGCCATGGGCGACAGGGGAAGAGCGGCAGTCGAAGCTGGTCTTTATTGGGCGAAATCTCCCCCGCGATACAATAGTCAAGGGATTAGAGCAATGCCTTATCTGAAATCTGAATTGAGAGTTGTCGAATGTCACGCGTAAGTTCCAAACCAATTGCAACTGAGAAAGAACTCTTGGCCCAGCCGGCTGACGAGTACATGAGCCCAGCGCAGTTAGATTTTTTTAAGCGCATGCTTGTGTCGCTTGAGTCTGAACTCAGAGCGAATGCCGGTGAGACGACAGAGCACCTGCGTGAGACAGTGCTCGTGCCGGATCCTGCAGATCGCGCCACGATTGAAGAAGAGCACGCGCTTGAACTACGCACGCGCGATCGTGAGCGTAAGTTGATTAAGAAAGTACAGCAGGCATTGACTCGGATTGAGTCGGGTGAGTACGGCTACTGCGAAGAAACTGGGGAACCGATTGGCTTAAAGCGTCTTCTGGCGCGCCCTACTGCAACGCTATCGCTCGAGGCACAGCAGCGTCGCGAACTTCGTCAGCGCCAGTTTGGCGATTAAGCGGCAGCTTATTGTCGATTGCGTCCTGATGAAGTCGCGATCGCGGTGATCTCGCTCGGGATTAAGAGCCCGGGGATTCCTCAATCGAGAGTGCAGCGACAGAGGCGGCGCTCATCAACACCAGCACACACAGACAGTAGACGACCTCGCTCACCATCCAGCGCACGGTGATGGGTGCTGCCCAGGTCCGCGGTGCAAGCAATCGGGCTGCCCAGAAACTTAAGGCAGCGGCTACCCATAACCCCCAGATCGGCTCAGGCCATAACGCAAAAAGTAGAAGCGGTATTGCCCCTACGAAGAGCCCCAGGCGTCGCGCGGTCGTCGACGCGGGTTGGCAGTCTAAAAAAGTATCTTGCCGCGCACTGAGCGTGGCGCTTCGCGACCAGGCGGTGCTACAGATCAGAATGACGCCCATCCACTCTGGATCAATTTCGGAGAGCAGCTCGACCTTCACCACCAGCATGAGTCCAAGTGCCAATGCAGAAAGTGGCTGAAGTGGCGGCTCCCCCGTGGCAAGAGGGCGTCTTGACTGCGCCGCCATCAGGTCGATGACCAAGGGGATGAGCAGGGCAGCAATCAGGGCGAGCCGCGCGGACAGCAGCAGGCTCGTTGCAATGAAGACGATTCCGCTAATAATTCCGATCAAAAGGCCCGCAAGGCTACCGCCGATCACGCGATGCTCGGCAGCAACCGCCAGGGTGCTTCGGCCGAGCCGACTGGCCCAAGGGCTAAACAGGAGAGAGGCAGAAAAAACGGGCTTCACAATGACAGGCTCATGCGCCAAGCGCGCAGTCAGGGCAGGACCAGACGGTCTTACAATTCAGCAAAGGATTAGACCACTATTTCGAACCGACAGGCGACTATGAGCGACTCCCCAGAGAAAAAAACTGATCGACCGGACGCATCAATAAAGGCAGCCGTCCTTGCAGAGGCGCTGCCTTACATTAAACGCTTCCACGGCAAGATGGTCGTGATTAAGTACGGCGGCAACGCCATGACCGAAGAACACCTGAAGCAGTCTTTCGCTCGGGACATCATTTTGCTGAGGCTGGTCGGCATCCTGCCGGTGGTGGTCCATGGCGGCGGCCCGCAGATTGAGTCCTTGCTCGCCCGAGTGGGCAAAAAAGGGGAGTTCATTCAGGGTATGCGGGTGACCGACACCGAGACCATGGATCTTGTTGAAATGGTGCTCGCTGGACAGGTTAACAAAGAGATTGTCGAGTTGATCAATCACGCGGGAGGCAAGGCTGTCGGGCTCACCGGTCAAGACGGCGGACTGATTCGCGCCCGGAAAATGTTGGTGAAGGCGGACGATGCGTCGACGGAGGCCTTCGACCTGGGCCATGTGGGTGAGATCGAATCGGTAGATCCGGCGATTATTCATTCCTTGTTGGCCAGTGGATTTGTGCCGGTGATCGCTCCGATTGGTTCGGGTCGTGAGGGCGAGACCTACAACATCAATGCAGATCTCGTCGCCGGCAAGATTGCAGAGATTCTTAAAGCTGAGAAACTAATTTTGATGACCAACACGCCGGGCGTGCTGGATAAGAAGGGCAATCTCATTACCGGTCTGAGTGCGAGGGAGATTGATGGACTGTTTGCAGATGGCACGATCTCTGGGGGGATGTTGCCGAAGATTTCGTCTGCACTTGATGCCGCGAAAAGCGGCGTTGCCTCAGTCCACATTGTCGATGGCCGAGTCCCGCACTGCCTGCTGCTCGAGATCATGACCAGTGAGGGCGTTGGAACGATGATCCGCTCCCACTAGTGGGCATGCCGTCGCCTTTATGGCTGATTGATCTCGATAACACCTTATACGACGCCTCCTGGCGTGTGATGGGGGAGATCAATCGGCGCATGACGCGCTATGTCGCGGACTCGCTTGCGCTCCCTACGGATCAGGCGAGTGCCCTGCGGGAGAGGTACTGGCATCGTTATGGTGCGACGCTGTTGGGGCTTGTCGCCCATCACAACATCGATCCGCACGATTTTCTCGACAAGACCCACCCGACCAAAAGTCTGCCAACGCTGGTGCAGCGGATCTCGGGGGAACGGGCTCGGCTGCGTCAGCTCAGTGGCAGGCGCTGGCTATTCACCAATGCACCACGGGCCTACGCCCACCATCTCTTAGATCTGTTTGGACTCTCGCGGCTATTCGATCGAGTGATCTCCATTGAAGACATGGTCATTGCCGGGCGTTTCCGTCCTAAGCCGTCGAAGGTTCTGATGCGTCGCATCCTGCGCGAGACGCATCGGCCTGCCACGCGGGTGGTCTTGGTCGATGATCACAGCGAAAACCTGCGGGCCGCCCACCAATTAGGGCTTCGCACCGCACGAATCTGGGCATCGGGCACTGCGCTGCGTCAAGCCCGCCATTCGGGTCGCCCCCTACCCGTTCGTCGCCCAGGGTACGTCCGGCTTCAAGTACACTCTCTTGGGTTATTAGTACGGCACCAGCACCTGCTGGTGAAGAGATCGCAAGACGGGTATGCAGCCGACATCACAACAGACAGACCAGCCCAACGCCCCTTCGGGTCGTAAGCGCCCAAAGCCCGGCGAGCGGCGGCTGCAGATTCTGCAGACCATTGCGGCGATGCTGGAAGACGTCGCGGCGGAAAAAGTAACGACTGCAGCGCTTGCAGGCCCACTGTCGTTATCCGAGGCAGCGCTCTATCGACACTTTGCGAGCAAGGCCCAGATGTTTGAAGGGCTCTTGGACTTTGTTGAAGAGACGATCTTTTCGTTGATCAATCAGATTGAGTCTCGTGAAAATCCTGCAGTCGTGAAGGCACGAGAAATTGTGGTGATGCTATTGGGCTTTGCTGAGAAGAATCCGGGGATGACTCGAGTCCTGATTGGTGATGCCATTGTTAATGAGGATGCGCGGCTGCAGCAGCGGGTCAACCAGCTGATTGATCGTGTCGAAGCTTCGCTGCGTCAGTGTGTCCGACTCCATCTTGCAGAGTCGCAGGCTGCTTCGTCGGTGGACCCTGCGGTGCAGTCAGGCTTGGCCATGGCGTTCGTGCAAGGCCGCTGGCTACAGTTTGCAAAATCCGGTTTTCGGAAACGCCCCTCCGAAGGCATGGACCCCGCGGTCCGACTTCTATTTCCTTAAGAACGCGCGCTCGCTCGGCAGACGGGGCAATCCGGGTTTCGTGACAAGCGAAGCTGCTGCCACTGGCCGGCACGGGCATCGAAGAGCGACAACAGCTGAGGCGCATTGGCCTGCTTCAGCGCAATGATTTGTTTGAGCGCTTCTGCTGCCTGTAGACAGCCCATGGCGCCGACCATTGCGGAGAGCACCCCATAGGCACCGCAGGCGTGTTCCTCGGGCGCATGCGATGGATCGAAGACGCAGGCATAGCAGGCCTGATCAGATCTGCGAGGATCGACCGTCATCAACTGGCCAGACCATTCGATGGCTGCGGCAGTCACCAGTGGCACCTTGTGCGCAACACAGACGCGATTGATCATCTGACGTGTGACCCACTGATCAGTGCAGTCCAATACGATGGAAGACTGTGGGACAAGCTGCTGCAGCAGTGATTCGTCGGCGGCTTCCGTTAGGGCGGTGATCGCTGCTGTGGGATGCAGTCGTTGCAGGGCGTTACGGCCTGCGATGACTTTTTTCTGACCGATATCGTTGGGACCGAAGAGCACCTGACGTGCGAGATTCGTCGCATCGACGGTATCTCCGTCCACCCAGGTGAGATGCCCGATGCCAGCGGCGACAAGGTAAGTTGCTGCTGGACAGCCAAGACCGCCAGCACCAATGATCAGAACATGGGCAGCCCGAACTGCATCTACTCCCTGCGCATCAAAGCCATCGAGGAGTTCATGACGGCTTTGGCGCAGGTGGTCGAGATCAGACATTGTCCGGTCGCGCAGACGTTGCGACAGGTTTTCCTTTGAGATGGTTTAAGGCCTGTTGGAGCTGGTAGTCCTCGGCGCTTCCAAACTCAATGGGTTTTAAGGTCTCAGGGGCTGGCGTGGCAGGCTTTTTCCCGGCGTTATTCTGTTTGGCCTTTTCAGGAATGGGTTTGCCATCTGGCCCCTTACCTGACAGGTGACGTGTGAGATCAGCCTCTCGGGGACGAATACCATCAATTCCCGCACCGTCGGCGCTCTCTTCTACCCAGAGATCAGGGGCAATTCCTTTTGCCTGGATGGAGCGGCCTTTTGGCGTGTAATACCTTGCCGTGGTCAGCTTGATCGCAGTGTTTGTGGTCAACGGCAGAATGGTCTGCACCGAGCCTTTGCCGAAAGTCTGCGTGCCAAGAATTGTGGCGCGCTTGTGATCCTGCAGTGCACCGGCCACGATCTCGGATGCCGAGGCAGATCCACCATTGACGAGCACTACCATGGGAACTTTCTTGGCCTGCGCAGAGAGTTTGCCAAGGGGATCGTCACGTCCAAGGCGGGCATAGTCGCCCAGGGTCGCAAAGTACTTGCGCTTGGCATCTTCCTGGCGACCATCGGTAGAGACGACGAGCGTCTTCTCTTCTAAGAAGGCTGCAGATACCCCGATCGCACCGGTGAGCAGTCCGCCTGGATCATTACGCAGATCAAGCACCAGCGATGTCAGCGGAGCCTTCTCCACCAGCTGATTGAAGTGCCTCACCAGGTTCTCAACGGTGTGCTCTTGAAACTGTGTGATGCGGATGTAGCCAACACCGGGCTCTAGCATCTTGGATCGGACGCTCTGAATCTGGATCACGTCTCGCATCAGATTAAAGACGAGCGGTTTGGTCTCGCCTTTCCGACTAATCGTGAGAGTGATATTCGTTTTTGGTTTGCCACGCATGAGCTTTACGGCATCGTTAATGGCAAGACCTTTCGTGGACTTATCGTCGATTTTGATGATCAGGTCACCGGTTTTAATCCCGGCGCGCGCCGCAGGCGTTCCCTCAATGGGGGCGACGACGCGAACAAACCCATCTTCAGTGCCCACCTCGAGACCAAGGCCACCGAATTCCCCCTGGGTGCCAACCTGCAGCTCTTTAAAGGCATCTGCATCCAGATAAGACGAGTGCGGATCGAGTCCGGTGAGCATGCCGCTGATCGCCTCGGTAATGAGCTTTTTGTCCTCAACCGGCTCGACATAGTTGGCTTTGATGGCGCCATAGACATCGGCAAACTGCCGGAGCTCTTCAATCGGAAGCGACAGCCGACTGTCACGTTGGGCAACTGCTGAAACGCCCATGCTGACCAGCACGCCGCTGACCAGTCCGACAGCGATCCAACCAGTGATCTGTAATTTTTTAGACATGGCACTCACTCGCAGTAGTTGCGACAACAAACACAACGGCCCTCTTAGGCAGCCGATTCGCCAGAAAGTTTAGGCGGTTTTGGCCTTTCCTTGGTTGGCCACGGCTGCAAGCGCCGCCTCGATCATGGCGGGATCAGCCAGGTATTTCCGTTCGATCAGGCGCAGATTCTCGTCCAGGGTGATCGCCAAAGGCTGTGCCGTGGGAATGTTGAGCGCCAGGATATCGGCCTCGGACATGTCTTCCAGGTACTTAATCAAAGCCCGAATGGAATTGCCATGGGCGGAGATCAGGACGCGTTGTCCCGATTTCACAGCGGGCGCAATCTTGGATTCCCAGACGGGGATCACCCGCTCAATGGTGTCTTTAAGACATTCGGTCGCGGGCAGAAGCGATGGATCAATGCCTGCGTAACGGGGGTCTTTCGCGGGCCAGTGTTCGTGGGCGGGCGTCATGGCATCCGGGCGGACATCGTAGGCGCGCCGCCAGGTCAGGACCTGGGCTTCGCCGTATTTTGCTGCTGTCTCTGCCTTATTGAGCCCGGACAGTGCGCCATAGTGACGCTCATTCAGACGCCATTCCTTCGCGACGGGCAGCCACATCTGGTCCAGCGAATCCAGTGTGATCCACAGGGTGCGAATGGCACGCTTTAAAACGGACGTATAGGCCTGGTCGAACTGATAGCCCTTGGCCCTAAGCAGCGCACCGGCGGCTTTCGCTTCTTCGATCCCCCGGGGGGTAAGATCCACATCCACCCAGCCGGTGAATCGGTTTTCAAGGTTCCACTGGCTTTCGCCGTGGCGTAGGACGACTAGAGTGAAGGTTTTGCTCATAGACGCCATTCTATAATTTCGGCCAAGGCGATTGCGGGCCCCTCCATCAACGAATTGAGGTCTCTGTGGCATTTATTACCGAAAACATTATTCTGATCATCGCTGCTTTTCTGAGCGGCGCGCTGCTGGTCTGGCCTGTGGTTACACGCGGCACGAGTGCCCGGGTGATCAACACATTGGGCGCAACCCAGCTGCTCAATTCTGAAGATGCCATCCTGATTGACCTGCGCGAAACCCGTGAGCTTGCCCGCGGGATGGCACCACAGGCCTTGCACATTCCGATGAGCACCCTGCCGAGTCAGATCGAAGACATCAAGACGAAGGCCAATAAGGGCAAGACGCAGCTGCCAGTTATCCTGATGTGTCAGAGTGGCTGGCGCGGGAACAAGGCAGGCCGAATGCTCAAAAAAGCGGGCATCGAAGCCGTGTTCAACCTTGAGGGGGGATTCGATGCCTGGCAACAGGCAGGTCTCCCTGTCAAGAAATCTGGAAAGGCCTAGACCATGCCAAAGGTTGTGATGTACAGCACCGCAGTCTGCCCCTACTGCCAGCGCGCCGAGATGCTGCTCAAGCAGCGTGGCGTGACCGAGATTGAAAAGATTCGGATCGATCTCGATCCTGCACAGCGTGACCAGATGATTGCTAAGACGGGTCGCCGCACCGTGCCTCAGATTTTTATTGGCGAGCGTCATGTCGGTGGATTTGATGACCTCTCTGCATTAGACCGTGACGGCGGACTAGTGCCCCTTCTGGCGGGCTGACCCTCGCTGTCCCTGGACCAGGCAACGTCGGTTGCCCTTATCGATGTCGAAAGAGTGTTATGACTGAACAGACCAACTCCGCGAATGCGCCCACGCCTCAGTTCAACCTGCAGCGCGTCTATCTTAAAGATCTCTCGCTCGAGATCCCGGATGCGCCTGGCGTGTTTCTGGACAATGCAGAGCCTCGTCTTGAGTTTCAGATTGATACCCAAGAGAAAGAACTTGGCCCCAATGTCCATGAAGTCTCTGTGCGCTGCACGGTGACCTGCCGACTCGGTGAGAAGGTTGGTTTTCTCGTCGAGGCAAGTCAGGCCGGCATCTTTGAGATTGTTGGCATTCCTCAGGAACAGATGGCGTTGCTCATGGGCATCTCCTGTCCCAGCATCGTCTACCCCTATCTGCGCGCGAACATTGCCGATGTGATTTCGCGTGCAAGTTTCCCGCCGGTGCATCTGGCCGAGCTCAACTGGGAAGCGTTCTACCAGCAGCGTCTTGCAGCACGGGCCAACGCCGCCACCAATGGCGATGCAAAACCCAGCGGTCTCATCGTTCCGCCGCAATAAATGTCAGGCCACGCTGTGTCGATTCCTGTTCTTGTGGTGGGAGCAGGTGCTTGGGGCACGGCGATTGCGGCGCATCTTGCTGCCCGCGCACCGCAAGGCATGGTGCAGCTCTGGGGGCGCAGTCATCGCGACATTACCGAGATGACTGCCACCCGAATCAATCATCGATACCTTCCCGGAATCTCGCTTCCAACGACGCTTGATTTTGAATCGGATCTGGATCGTGCCTGCACACGATGGCGTGAACAGTCCTTGGCTCACCGACAGACAGCGCCCACTGCTGTTGCGCATGGCCTGGTGATTCTTGCGACACCGATGTCGGGTCTTGAAGACGCTGCCGCTGCGATTGCGGCGCGATGTGGTGCAGCCCAGCCCGGCGAAGGGCTGCTCTGGCTTGCGAAAGGGCTTCGTGTCTCCGGGGATTCGACTGCACCTGTGCTCGAATGGCCGCATCAGATTGTGGGTCGACACTGTCAGGGCTGGCCCCAGGGGGCGCTGTCGGGTCCCAGTTTTGCGCAGGAAGTTGCACAGAACCAACCGGTCGCGTTGACACTGGCCAGTCAGGATCTTCAATGGGCACGCGCCGTGGCACAGGCCTGTCACGGGGGCGGCATGCGCATTTATGCGGCCTCTGATTTGTTAGGCGTAGAGCTCGGTGGCGCCATGAAGAATGTTCTCGCAATTGCGGCCGGGGTCTGTGATGGGCTCGACCTTGGTGGCAATGCGCGTGCCGCATTACTGACACGTGGCCTCGCAGAAATGGCGCGTCTTGGCGTGGCGATCGGTGCGCAGCCACAGAGTTTTATGGGGCTCGCAACCTTAGGCGATCTGATCCTGACCGCGACAGGGGATCTCTCCCGTAACCGTCGGGTGGGGCTTGCGCTCGCAAAGGGAGAATCGTTGCGCGCGATCGTGACTGCCCTGGGCCATGTTGCAGAGGGCGTGACAACGGCGCCCGCACTCTTCGCGCTTGCAAAACAATATCGCGTCGAAGTTCCGATTACCGAGTCTGTGTGTCGTCTGTTGTCGGGAGAGATCTCTCCGGCGCAGGCGATCACACAGTTGATGTCAAGAGAACCAAAGGATGAAATTAGTGGCTAAACCAGTGAAGTCGATCACCGTGTTCTGTGGCTCTCGTAGTGGCCGTGATCCCAAATGGGTTGATGTTGCTGCGGCCTGTGGCCGAGAGATGGCTAGGCGTGATCTCGCGCTTGTATTTGGCGGCGGCAGAAACGGACTGATGGGGGCTGTGGCGCGGGCAGTTATTGAGGCGAAGGGAAAGTCGACAGGCGTCATCCCCGAGAGTCTGTTAGCGATCGAGCCTGCGATGGAAGAGCTCACGGAATTATTTGTTGTTGATTCGATGCACACACGAAAGGCGCTGATGTCAGAGCGCGCTGATGCATTCCTGGTTTTGCCTGGCGGCATTGGTACTTTTGAAGAGTTTTTTGAAACCTGGACCTGGCATCAGATTGGTCTGCACAGCAAACCGATTGTGTTATTCAATCTGGATAACTACTACACGCCGCTACTGCAGTTTCTGCGTCAGGCAATGGACTGTGGGTTTCTGAATCCGCGGCACCATGATCATCTTCGAGTGGCCACGACGGTAGAGCAGGCGTTTGACCTGCTGACAACGCCTTACGAGATTCCGCCGTCACCCGGGAAACCAGCACCCGAATAACCGAGCTGTCGCCAGGCCTCATAGACAACGATCGCGACTGCGTTCGATAGATTCAGGCTACGGTTATTCGGTCGCATGGGAATCCTCAGTCGCTGTGCGGAGGCAAACGAGTCAAGGTGTGCCCCCAGCCCTTTCGTTTCTGACCCAAAGACAAGCCAGTCATTCTCGGTAAAAGTGATGTCCGATAAACCGCGCACACCTTTGGTCGTAATCGCAAACATGCGACTCGGATCGGGCGCCTCAGCAGCGATGAACTGTTCCCAGTTGGCATGACAGGTGAATGACGCGAGCTCGTGGTAGTCCAGTCCTGCGCGCCGCATCTTTGCATGATCAATCGGAAACCCGAGCGGCTCAATCAGGTGCAGGCGTGCCCCTGTGTTGGCACAGAGTCGAATGACATTTCCCGTGTTGGGTGGAATTTCGGGTTCTACAAGGACAACGTTTATCATGGCAAAGCGCGTGTAATGGAACGAGAAGGTCGGTGTACACGTGCGATCACCGCTGCCGCAATGACCAGCCCACCGCGGGCCTGAATGACACGCGCCGCCTCTCGAAGAGTGGATCCAGTGGTCATGATGTCATCAATCAACAGACAACGCTGTCCGGTAACTTTCTCAGATGCCCAGAAGCTTCCCGAAAGATTCGCAAGCCGCTCGTCACGCGCGAGTCCGGCCTGACGCGCAGTGCGCCTCGTCTTTCTGAGCCATCGCGGCGCCATCGTAAGCCCCCATGCGCGGGCGGCGTGTCGTGCAATGAAGACCGACTGGTTGTATCCGCGATCGCCCAGCCGCTGATCGGACAAGGGGATTGGGAGCGCGACAGGCGGATCCCCAAGCCAAGGGCGTGGCAGCTGACCAAGGGTCTGACCGAGCCAGCGTGCATGACCCCAGTCACCGAGATATTTCGATCGGATCACGGCATCACTCAGTAACCCCCCATATGATTCGCGAAACAACACAGGGATCCGGGAGTGATCGATGGCAAGACTGGTGACCCCCCACGAGGTCTGGCGCAAGGCTGTTGCGCACGCGTTGCAGATCGGGTCGCCGTGTGCAGAGTGACTGCACAACAGACAGGGCGATCCCAGCATGATGCGGAGAGGTCGCCAGAAGCATTGATCCAAAGTAAGCCGCATCGGCCCACTATACTCAGACCATGTCGACTGATCCGCTCGTCCGTTCGATTGATCCCAATGCCGTTCGCCATCAGCTAAAAAAGCGCGGCCCTGCGAATGTCGCCGTGCACCCCTTATGGCAAGAGGCGGCCGTTAGGCTAGAGGATCGACTCTCTTATATTCGTGCCCCCGAGGGCGTTCGGTTGGACTACGGCATCGCGCAGTTTGGTCAGCCGATCGCGGCTGTACCAGGGTCTCTGGGAATGGTGGTCTCGGTGGGCTTGTTGGCCTATCTCTCCGATCAGCGGTCCACGCTGGCCTACTGGGCGAAGACCCTAACTCCAGGAGGGTTATTAATGTTCTGCACCCTCGGCCCTGACAGTTTTCGTCCTTTAGCGGTCGCGCTCGGGGATCATGATCAGACGCGTCACGCGGCAGGCTATCCCGATATGCACGACATCGGCGATGCGCTGGTCAGTTTTCAAATGGCAAACCCGGTGATGGATGTCGAGTGGCTCAAGCTCACCTACGCCGATCCAGAATCGGCGCTAAGAGATCTCCGACTTATTGGGGGAAACCCTATGTCTGGTAGGGTCAAAGGGCTTCGGGGCAGGGCCTGGCGGGATCGGGTACTGGCGGCGCTCTCGACGCTTGAGAAAGACGGTCGCATTGAGATTCCCATTGAGCTTGTCTTCGGGCATGCCTGGGCGCCCTTACCGACAAGGCAGACCCAAGACCAGGCGCAGGCGATTCAGTGGTTCGGGAAAGCACCAAAAGATTCGGGAAGCGACATATAATCCGCCCGACTCGGTCGAAAGCCTGACGACGGTGGGGGGAGAGCGTGGAGACGGAATCGAGATCATGGGTGCTCAAGCGCAACTGCGTGATGACGCCCAGACAGCTGCTGGGCGCGTTTGGCGTGCTGGCCGCTGGGTCGATTGCGGTTTCTGTGGCGTGGGCACTGTCTGGTGCCTGGCTTGTCATTCCCTTCTTGTTGATTGAGCTGACGGCGCTTGCCGTGGCCTTCCTGATCTATTCACGTCATGTGAACGATGGGGAAAGGATCACGTTGGATGAGATGAAGGTTCGGGTGGATGTCACGCAAGGTGCAACGACAGAGACTCGTGAGCTTCCTCGGCAGTGGCTTCGCTGTGGCTTAGAAGATGGCCAGGGCGGGCTCGTGCGACTAAGAAGTCAGCAGTCAGAACTCTTGGTTGGGCGACATGCCAGTCCGGATGGTCGCGAGCGGTTTTATCGAGAGTTTCGATCGGCGCTTGGCCTGGGCTGAGCGATCGACAAGGATGGGCCTCACCGGGGTGGGGTAGCGCAGTTTTGGAATGACAATTTAGAAATCAACATTGAAGACGGGGGAGATCTATTCAATGGACGGTCGGTATAACCTTCAGACACCTGCCAGCATGATGGCGGTGGATCTGTACAACCTGCACACATTTTTGTTTGTGCTCTGCCTCGTGATTTTCGTGGCGGTGTTTGGCGTGATGTTTTATTCCATCTATGCCCATCGCAAATCAAAGGGCCATAAGGCAGCGACCTTCCATGAGAGCACCGCCGTTGAAGTCGCCTGGACAGTGATTCCCTTCCTGATTGTTGTCGTGATTGGTGTCTATGCAACGCCGATCGTGATCGCGCAGAAAGACACGGCCAACGCGGACATCACCATTAAAGCAACCGGCTATCAGTGGAAGTGGGGCTATGACTATCTGAAGGGCGAAGGCGAAGGCATCTCCTTCATGTCAACCCTCTCGACCCCGCAAGACCAGATTCGTGGCATCGCCCCCAAGGGAGAGCACTATCTCTCCGAAGTGGACAATCCTGTGGTCGTGCCCGTCGGTAAAAAGATCCGTGTAGTGACCACCGCCAACGACGTGATCCACGCCTGGATGGTCCCCGCCTTCGGTGTGAAGCAGGATGCGATTCCTGGCTTCGTCCGCGACACTTGGTTTAAAGCAGAAAAAGAAGGCACCTATCGTGGCCACTGCGCAGAGCTCTGTGGCAAAGACCACGCCTTCATGCCCATCGTGGTGAAGGTGGTCTCTGCCGAGGAGTACACCAAGTGGGTTGCCAGTCAGCCGAAAGCCGGTGCAGTGAAGACTGCTGCATTAGCCCCTGCAGCGAAGTAACGCAGCGCGTTCTGAATTTAAGGAGAAGAGTATGAGTGCAGTTCTCGAACCCGGCCACGGCGTAGCAGGCCATGACGATCATGCCCATGACCATCCGCATGGATGGCGTCGCTGGGTATTTGCCACCAACCACAAAGACATCGGCACGATGTACCTCTGGTTTAGTTTCGCCATGCTTGGGATTGGCGGCATTCTGGCGCTAGGGATTCGTGCAGAACTTTTCCAGCCTGGCCTTCAGATTCTGAAGCCCGAGCTCTTTAACCAGTTCACGACCATGCACGGTCTGATCATGGTCTTCGGTGCGGTGATGCCCGCCTTCGTTGGATTTGCGAACTGGATGATTCCCTTGCAGATCGGCGCGAGCGATATGGCGTTTGCCCGAATGAACAACCTCAGCTTCTGGCTGCTGATTCCCGCAGCGCTGCTGCTGGTGGTCTCCTTCTTCGTTCCCGGGGGTGCCACGGCGGCTGGATGGACACTCTATGCCCCGCTCTCCACGCAGATGGGTGTTGGGATGGACCTGGCCATCTTTGCGGTCCACATCCTAGGCGCAAGCTCAATCATGGGATCGATCAACATCATCACCACGATCCTGAACATGCGCGCACCGGGCATGACGCTGATGAAGATGCCCATGTTTGTCTGGACCTGGCTGATCACGGCCTATCTGCTGATTGCGGTGATGCCCGTTCTGGCTGGCGCGATCACCATGCTGCTGACCGATCGTCACTTTGGCACCAGCTTCTTTAACGCCGCAGGTGGTGGTGACCCCGTGATGTACCAGCATATTTTCTGGTTCTTCGGTCACCCCGAGGTCTACATCATGATTCTGCCGGCATTCGGCATCATTTCAGAGATCGTTCCGACCTTCTCCCGCAAGAAGCTCTTTGGTTACAGCTCGATGGTCTATGCCACGGGATCGATTGCGATTCTGTCCTTCGTCGTCTGGGCGCACCACATGTTCACCACGGGTATGCCGGTGACCGGACAGTTGTTCTTTATGTACGCCACGATGTTGATTGCCGTGCCGACCGCCGCGAAGATCTTTAACTGGCTCGCAACGATGTGGAAAGGGGAGATGACCTTCGAGACGCCGATGCTATTTGCGATCGGATTCATCTTCGTGTTCACGCTCGGCGGCTTCACCGGCATCATTCTCTCGGTTGCTCCGATCGATATTCAGCTGCACGACACCTACTATGTCGTGGCCCACTTCCATTACGTTCTGGTTGCGGGTTCGCTGTTTGCGCTCTTTGCGGGAACCTATTACTGGCTGCCCAAGTGGACTGGCCACATGTATGACGAAAAACTCGGCAAGACCCACTTCTGGCTGTCGATGATCTCGTTCAACATCACCTTCTTCCCGATGCACTTCCTGGGGCTTGCTGGCATGCCACGTCGTTATGCCGACTACAACATGCAGTTCGCAGACTTCAATGCGATTGCATCGGTAGGGGCCTTTGGCTTCGGTCTGTCCCAGTTGCTCTTCCTGTACATCATCATCAAGTGTATTAAGGGTGGCCCGAAAGCAGCCGACAACCCCTGGGGTAGCGCTGGTGGTCTGGAGTGGAGCGTGCCCTCGCCCGCACCGTTCCATACCTTTGAGACGCCACCCACGGTGAAGTAACGCGCGTTACTTGAAATGACCCAGCCTTCCCCGCGCTCGAATCTTCGGCTCGCCCTGATCCTGGCATCAGTGGCGGCCGTATTCTTCGCGGGGGTGATTGCCAAGTACTTAATTCTTCAGTGATGACGGATAAGACGGATAACAGCCGAATGATGGGGAAGCTGCTGATGGTGGCGATCCTAATGTTTGGCTTTGGGTTTGCGCTGGTGCCGTTTTACGAAAAGATCTGTGAGATTACAGGGATTAATGTTCTCGCCAGTCGCGACAAACTCAACACGGCCGAGGCCAAAGAGTTTGCGAAAAATACCCAGGTCGATAAGTCGCGGACGATCACGATTGAGTTTGATGCGAACGTTCAAGGGGCAATGGTGTTTAAGCCGAAGCAGGCCTATATGACCGTGCACCCTGGCGAGCTTGCGACGGTCACCTATGAGGTGGTCAATGCCACTCCGAATGCACTCACCGGCCAGGCGATTCCCAGTTATGCCCCCCGTCATTCGGCGAGTCATTTCAAGAAGCTGGAGTGCTTTTGTTTCCAGCAACAAGAACTGAAGGGGAAAGAAGTTCGTGAGTTTCCGGTGGTCTTTGTGATTGATCCAAAGCTGCCGTCAGACATCAGTACGATTACGTTGAGCTATACGTTTTTTGAAGTGGCTGGTCGGACAGCCGCTTCCGAGGCAGTAAAGGTCGGAGGCTAAAGCTTGCAGGACTCTGGTTCGAGCCCTGCGCGTCAGTCAGGTTTTTTCCGAACAGTAAAAGCGGTGCTCTGGTCATTTTTCGGAGTCCGCGGTGGGCGAGACCATGAGCAAGACATGGCCCAGCTAAACCCCGTGCATGTGATCATCACGGGCGTGATTGCGGGGATCTTGTTCGTGCTAAGCCTGGTGGTCTTGGTTCGATTTATATTGAGTAGTGTCACGTCTTAAGGTTGTCGAATAAAAACTAGTGATTGAGGGGAGATCCATGAGTTCCACTAGCCACGCGCCGTATTACTTTGTGCCTGCACCCAGCAAATGGCCT
>JACCDP010030761.1_pt1 | contig 15667 bp, 13 predicted proteins | sample 7445841 | NCBI WGS metagenome assembly JACCDP01 (sample SAMN15323441, study PRJNA562643) | freshwater metagenome | isolation source: river surface water | place: USA:Blue River Watershed | collected 2017-08-17 | reverse complement strand
TCGTCCGGCTGCGCGAGGACTTCCAGGTCGCCAGTCATCGCGCGAAAAAGGTAGGTGATCACCCAGCCCGTCACGATGGTGTAGAACACCGCGATCATGAAAGGGGTCAGGATGGCCAGTTTGCCCGCCATGCGCCATATCGGCGCATGATGCGCGAGCGCCGAGAAGGCCCCGACGGGATTGCGCTGTGTGTGCCGCCCCAGCGCCACCTCGGCCATGAGCACAGGCATGCAGACCAGTGTCACGCAGAGCAGATAGACCACCAGGAATACCGCTCCGCCGTTCTTCGACGCCAGCACGGGGAAGGCTATCAAGTTGCCCAGTCCGATCGCCGAGCCGGCTGCGGACAGGATGAAACCAAGCCTGGAACTGAATTGCCCGCGTTCGATGGACATGAAAAATCCTTGATTGTCAGAGACTTGTTGGACCACACCGCAAACTGCGGCCAATTCTAGCAGCTTCACTGCGCTTGTAGGAGCCTGCCGCCCCGGCTTGTGGTTATAATGCCGCCCCATGGCCAAACCCAGCAAATCCAAGGCAATCGACACCAGCATCTGCCGCAACAAGCGCGCGCTGCACGATTACTTCATCGAAGAGTCGTTCGAGGCGGGCATGGTCCTGCTCGGCTGGGAAGTCAAGAGCATGCGCGAAAAGAAAGTGCAGCTCACCGACAGCTACGTCATCGTGAAAGACGGCGAAGCCTGGCTGCTGGGCTGCAACATCACGCCACTCAACACAGCCAGCACCCATGTGGTGTGCGAACCGGACCGCTCGCGCAAGCTGCTGCTCAACAAGAAGGAACTCGCCCGACTGTTCGCCAAGATCCAGCAGAAGGGCTACACCGCCGTGTGCACCAGCATCTACTGGAAGGGCCACGTCATCAAATGCCAGGTGGCACTCGCCAAAGGCAAGCAGGATCACGACAAGCGCAATGTCGAGAAGGACCGCGAGTGGGCCATCGAGAAACAGCGCGTGGTGCGGCACAGACATCGCTGAGAGCAAGCTCGCCATGTGGAACCGTCGCGACACACTCAAATCCCTGTTGCTGGGCACTGCCGCCCTGAGCACCGGCATCGCCCTGCCCTGGCGCGTCTTCGCCCAGCAGGAGGAACGATTCCCCAACACTCTGACGATCCCCCCGCTGCTGGAAGGCAGCGTGGTGGATGGCGTGCGCCACTATGATCTGCGCCTGCAGGAAGGCGTCTCGCAGTTTCTGCCCGGTCTGAGCACCCCCACCTGGGGCATCAACGGCGACTACCTGGGGCCGACCATCCGCATGCGCGACGGCGAGAAGGTGCGCATGAACGTGCACAACGCCCTGCCGGAAGACACCAGCATGCATTGGCACGGGTTTCTGGTGCCGGCCGTCTGCGATGGCGGCCCGGCCCAGGTGATCCATCCGGGCAACACCTGGAGCCCGGAGTTCACCGTGCTGCAAGGTGCCACGACGAACTGGTATCACTCCCATCTCATGCACGCCACCGGCCCGCAGGTGTACAAGGGGCTGGCCGGCATGATCGTGGTGGACGACGCCGACAGCGGACGCCTCGAGCTGCCATCTGACTACGGCGTGGACGATATCCCCGTGATCGTGCAGGACCGCGAGTTCAATGCAGACGGCTCGTTCCGTTATGTCAGCGAATACGCCGGCATGATCCAGGGCATTCAGGGCGACACCATCCTGGTGAACGGCACGCTGCACCCACATTTTGTCGCCACCACGCGCACCGTGCGTCTGCGTATTCTGAACGCGTCGAATGCGCGCACCTATCAGTTCGCGTTCGCGGACGAGCGCAGTTTCACGCAGATCGCCAGCGACGGCGGGCTGCTGGAAGCACCGCTGCCGCGCACGCGCATGATTCTGGCGCCGGCCGAACGAGCAGAGATTCTGGTCGATGTGAGCGATGGGCGCGAGGCGCTGTTGGTCAGTCACGGCCTGGTGTCCACCTACGCGGAATATCCGGGCGCCATGAGTCAGCTGGTGCGCAGCATGGACACCCAGAGCTTCGAGATTCTGGCCATCCGGCCGCAGTCCGCACTCGCCCCCTCGCCCATCGTGCCGGCGCAGTTGCGACAGATCGTGCGGCTGGACCCGAGCCAGGCTGTCACCACCCGCCCCGTGCGACTGATGATGGGCCATGGCATGCGCAGCGGCGAGGACAACGGCCCGCACTCGGGCATGCGCAGCGGCTTCGGCGGAGGCTTCGGTGGCGGCAACTACTCCATCAACGGCCGCCACCACACCATGGCCTTCGTGAACGAGCGCGTGCCCCTGGGCGACATCGAGATATGGGCGCTGCAGAATTCCTCGCCGCTGACGCATCCGGTGCACATCCACAACATCCACTTCCAGGTGCTGGACCGCAATGGCGTGCCGCCACCTCCGGAGGAGCGCGGCCTCAAGGACACGGTGCGCGTGCTGTCGGGCGAGACGGTGCGCGTGATCCTGCGCTTCGAGCATTACCGGGACCCGGAAACCCCCTACATGTACCACTGCCACATGCTGGAGCACGAAGACCGCGGCATGATGGCGCAGTTCGTGGTGGTGTGAGCAGCACGTGGCGGCGTGAGACGAGCCGAATATCCATGCGCGGGCCCGCCACGGTATGATCCGGCGCATGCCGCACCCGTCCACTCATTCCCTGCCGTGCGGCAACGGAGCCCTGCTCATGCGTCCGCCTCTTCTCCCCGCCCTGCTGCTGGCCACCGGCCTGCTGTCGACACCGGCTGTCCTCGGCGCCGATGAACGCCCTCGACTGGTGCTGACCATCGTGGTCGACCAGATGCGCTACGACTATCTCAGCCGCTTCCGCGAGGAATTCAGCACTGGCCTGCAGCGCCTGCTGGATGAAGGCGCGGTGTTCACCAATGCGCATTACGAGGCCGCGCCCACAGTCACGGCGGTCGGTCATGCCACGATTCTAAGCGGCGCCCCGCCCGCCCTCAGCGGCATCGCAGGCAATGCCTTCTTTGACCGCAGTGCGGGACGCCAGGTGCAAAGCATCACCGACCCCGAGGTCACGGCGCTGGGCGAAGACGCTACTGGCGCTTCTCCGCGCCGTCTTGCCGTAAGCACTGTGGGCGACGAACTGCGCCTGTCCGGGAAAGGCGGCAAGGTCTTTGGTGTCTCGATGAAGGATCGCAGCGCGATCCTGCCTGCCGGACGTGCCGCCGACGGCGCCTACTGGTTCGGTGACAAAGGCACGATCGTCTCCAGCAGCTGGTATTTCCCCGCCCTGCCCCAGTGGGTGCTCGACTACAACGCCACGCGCCCCACCGCACGTTTCAGCGGCACGGAGTGGGCCGGCCTGCAGCTGCCCGCGCTGGACGACGAGAACTTTCACGCCCGCCTGGATGAAACCGCGCTGGCCGACGCGCTGGTGCTGGAGTTCGCGCTGCTGCTGATGGAACAGGAAGACCTCGGCACAGATGCGCGGACGGACCTGCTCTCGGTGAGCTTTTCCGCCACGGACGAACTCGGTCACAGTCATGGCATCGACGTGCCGCAGACACGCGCCATGGTGCAGTCGGTGGACGCGCACATCGGGCGGCTGATCGACGCGGCCCGGCAGCGTGCCGGGCGCAACGGCCTGCTGGTGGTGTTCACAGGGGATCATGGTGTGGCAAGACGGCCCGAGGACAACGCCGCGGATGGCCTGCCCGGCGGCCGCTATGACGCGCGCGACGAACGGCGTGCCGTGGAAGACGCGCTGGATGCGGCCTTCGGGCCGGGGAATTACGTGATCGGTTTCGGGGAAATGAGCATTTACCTGAATCATGCGCCATACGCCGACAGCGATGCGGCGACACGCCCGGCCACCCCGAGCCGAGCCGCGATGGAACAGGTCGCGGCTGCCACCCTGCGTCAGATGCCGAATGTCGCGCGGGTCTACACACGCAGCGAACTGGAGAGCCCGCTGTTCGCCGGCGATCGCATCGACCAGCGCGTGCGCAACGGCTTCAACACCTTGAACTCAGGCGACGTGATCGTGGTGCACGAGCCGGGCTGGATGAACCGGCCCGCCGGCACCACCCACGGCTCGCCCTACAACTTCGACAGTCATGTGCCGCTGATCTTCTGGGGGCCTTCCTCTCTGATTCGCCCCGGCCGTTACCCCACGCAGGCGGCCATCCACGACATCGCCCCCACGCTCGCCACACTGCTGGGCATTGCCACGCCCAGCGGCAGCATCGGTCGCGTGCTGCAGGAGATGCTGCCCTGAGGGGCGCCGGCCTCAGGCCTGCAACGTGGAACCCTGGGGCGTACGCTCGCGACTGAAGCCCAGCCCGTGATATTCCGCAATCGCCAGGCCGCCCGCGACACTGGTGAAGGGGTCGTGGTCGCGCACTCGGTCGGGAAAGCGCTGCGCCAGCAACTGTCTCACGGCGGGGATCAGCGAGGAGCCACCCGTACTCACCACGTCGTCGATCTGCGCTGCGTCGAGTCGGGCCAGAACGAGAGTGTCGACCACCGCCTGATCGAACTGCGCCAGATGCCCCGCGATGACGTCCTCGAACTGCGCGCGCGTCACCCGCAGCTCGATGTCGAGTTCCGGAATATCGAGCATGGCCTCCTGCTGCGACGACAGCGTGGCCTTCACCTCGCGCAGGGACTGAAACACCAGATAGCTCAGATTCGAGGTGATGAGCGTGTAGAGCCGCTCGAACTTCACGGCGGCAGGCCCGCCCTGCACGATGCAGCTGAGCAGCGGTGCCGTGTACTCGTTCTGATTCAGGCGATAGCTGACCGCCCAGTTCAATAACAGGTCCTCATAGAGTTCGAAGGGAAACAGCGTGACGATCTCGCGCTCGTCGCCACTGCGGCGCCAGGACTCCCCCTTGCCCAGCAAGGGGAACAGCAGCGCGCGGAACAGGCTCTGGTCCAGATGATCGCCGCCCAGCCCGACGCCGTGGATGGCCTCGACCTCGAAGCCCGCGTCCTGCCGGCGCAGCACGCACAGATCCAGCGTGCCACCACCGAAATCCACCGCCAGCAGGCGGCTCGGCTGCGCGCTGGGGAAGGCGTGCATGTAGCTCAGCGCCGCCGCCATGGGCTCCGGGTAGAACACCTGGCGCGTGAAGCCGGCGTGGTGCGCAGCCTCCGACAGACGCTCCAGCGCCACCGCATTGTGCTGCGCCTCGCGGCCTTCGAAATTCACCGGATGCCCGAGGCAGGCATGGTCGCACGGCCCCAGCGCGGGGCAATCCCGTCGCGCCCAGTCCAGCAGACGCCGCCGCATGGCCAGCAAGAGCGGCGTGACCAGGGCCACCGGGCGGAAGGCCTTCTCGAACACCATCAGACGATTCAAGCCGGCATTGCCCAGCAGGCGCTTGACCCCACGAAACAGCCGGCCCTTCTCTCCGGCATCGACGAAGGCCTGGCCGAACACCTGCTCACTGCCCGCCAGGGCGGGCAGCCCCTCTTCGTCCAGTTGCCCCGTGCCGGTGCGCGCCTCGCCCAGCACCTCGGCCGCCAGTTGCACCCGGCGGCCGCGATTGTCCGCAATGTAACGATCGATGGCGGCCTGGCCGGTACACACCTGGAATTGCCGGTCGATGTGCACGGCTGAGGGCGTGGTGACCGAATCCGCTTCCAGCGGCACGCAGATCAGGCGCTCGCCATCGAACACGGCCAGCACGCTGTTGCTGGTGCCGTAGTCCAGACCGATGCCCGGCTGGCGCGCGGTCGCGGGGCGGGAAATGCGAGACGACTGCTCCATGGTGTCCTCTTGTGTGCGACTGCGGGGGAAAGCGCAAAGGGAGGCTTTATAGCACAGGGGCTGTCCTTGCAAAATCAGCGCTCGGCCCCATTCAGGAAGCCGTGCTAGACTGCACACACTTTCAAGGGGCCGCTTTGGATTCGACGCCGGTATCAAACCCTGAGGTGCATGTCGAGAGGGTATGAACTCTCGTAAATCAATTCATGCAACTTCATAGTTGCCAACGACGATAGCTACGCTCTCGCTGCCTAATTAGGCGCAGCGAGCGGTCACCCCGGGATGCCTGTAAACCGGTGTTTTTGTGACTGTCATATAGAACAGGATCGCCAGCCGAGCGCGCCCAGCGCGGAGCAGCTAAAAGTACTGGGCTCGCCCAAGCCACCCTGCCCGTCGGGCCGGCACGGGTTAACGCAATAGACGACGCTAAACATGTAGATCCAAAGGCAGCGGACTGACGGACGGGGGTTCAAATCCCCCCGGCTCCACCACTCATGAAAAAGGCCCTGTTGGCGCTAGCCGGCAGGGCCTTTTTCATGAGTGGCCAAACGGGTGAAGGGAACCCACGGGCCCGGCGCTGCGAGGCGCCGGGGAAGGGAAAGGGAAAGGCCAGGATTGAACTGGATCGAGCATGAGCGCGTAATGAACCCCTGCAAGAATATGACGCTGCGCCAGCTCCTATACGTGTGTGAAGCTCCTTTTCCTGTAGTGACTTGCGCAGCATTGCGCTGATTGGAAGAGAACTGAATGAATTCCGCCTTGAATGCGACTTCCCCCTCCAGGCTGGGCGCCATCGCCCGCTATCTCGCCGGCACAGGTTGCGCCCTGTGGCTGCTGGTCATGGTGCTGCAGCCCGATGTGGGGTTCAGTGCGCCACTGCCCTGGATGGGCTTGCTGTGGTTCCTGAAGATAGCGAGCGGTCTGGCCTTGTTGCAGTGCGTACTGTATCTGCTCAGTCGCATCCAGCAGTTTCAGACACTGCCCCTGTGGCTGCTGCTGGCTGGCAGCGGCATCGTGGGATCGGCCTTGCTGACCCCGCTTTACTGGCTGCTCGGCGAAGGACTGATGCAGACTGTCCTGGGCTTTCAGGAAAGCCTCGACGACATGGGCACACTCGGCAACCAGGCTGGCTTTGGCTGGTCAGCGCTGGTGGAAGAGTTTGGCGATCTGGTCGGACCGGTGTCGGCGTCCTGGATGCTGATTTGCTGGCCTCGTCTGCCAGGCCTGTTGCCACCACTGATGACGCTGACGGCTGACCGGGACACTGCGCAGGAGGCGATTCTGCCGGCCACTGCCGCGCAGGCTGCCCGTTCTGCGTGGCGCGATGCCCTTCCCAGCGAACTGGGTGATGACATCATCGCGGTCAGCTCGGAGCTGCAGTACCTTCGCGTGTGGACATCGAGAGGGAGCGCCCTGATCCTCGGCGCCCTGCAGAATGTCGAAGACGCAGAGGGCGCGGCCGGCATTCGGGTGCATCGCTCCTGGTGGGTTCACGCGAACCACGTCCGCAGCGTGCGCCGGCGCGCCGATGCACTGGTATGCACCATGAGTGACGGCCTGGAAGTTCCGGTAAGCCGCCGCCGCAAGGCCGATGTGCTGGCTCGCTTTGGCGACTCGGCACGGTTCAAGTCGACTGCGCCTGAGGCACCTTGACCTTCACCGCGGCACTGCGAAACAGCGACGGCGTCACGCCGTGAATCTCCCGGAACGCCTTGTTGAAAGAGGAAAGCGAGGCAAACCCTGCGTCTCTGGCGATTGCCGCGATCGGCAAGGTCGCGTCCTGACACATTTGCAGCCTGTGTGCCACTTCCGCGATGCGGTAGTGATTGAGATAGTGATTGAAATTTCTGTAGTTCAGTTTCTTGTTGATCAGTCTGCGCACGCGGTATTCGTGCTGCCCGAGATGACGGGCGAGCCTGCCGATCGTGAGCGCGGGATCTGCATAAAGCCGCTCGCTCTCCATCGCATGGCGTAACAGATCGGTGTCGGCACCGTAGTCGTCCGTGAGCTGCTCCCTGGACTCCTGAGGCGGCTGCGAAAGCCCTGCAGAGACTGAGTCACGCGGTGTCAGCCCAAGCCCGCCAGGTCGACAAATCGCCAGATTGAGGAGCAAAAGCACAGGGAAGAGAGCAGCGATTCCCAGACTGTGCAGCCAGTGCACTGGCTCGGGCACGAGAACTGCGTGGAGCAAGATCGCCGCAATCACCCATGTCAGGCAGACAAGAGACAGAGCGGTGTGCCGTGCCTGCAGCAGCGTCCGGGCATTGATTAGAAAGTACAACACCGTGAAGAGCATCTGTGAGAGCGCCAGAAGGCTTGTCGCTTGGTGAATCATCGGCATGACCCTGTCGTCGACGCGAAGCGAGGAGTGCGCCCGGAGGGGCGGATACGGGCGGCCGTCTTGCCATGACAAGACGGCCGCCTGACACAGGCACTGGATGACACTCAGAAGCTGCGGCGCAATCCGATCTGGAAAGACAGCGGGTTGTACTCAGGTTTGGCAAGTCGTCCGGTGACGCCTTCCTCTGCCGGCAGTTCGATCTCGCCCAGACGCAACAGACGCACGTCGGCCGTCAAGCGCCAGTGGTCTCCCAATGACAGTTCTGCACCCCCGACAAGCTGTGCTCCGAACTCGCCCTGCGTCGACCACGCTCGTTCAATCGGGCCGGAGTTCAGATCAAAGTCGATCTCCTGCACCCAGCCAAGACCGAGTCCTGCGTAGGGAGTCCAGTTTGAACCAGGGCGGGCGAAACGTCGCAGCCCATTGACGAAAAACACATTGGAGGCGAAGTCTCCCTCGTCGACACGGAGTGCTCGCCCTGCGCTGAGCGAGTCCAGATCGTGCCGTCGATAGTTCCATTCAATCTCGGCTGCCCAGCCATTGCCGTAGCGATATCCGAAGTCTCCTCCCAGACCCAGCCCAAGGTCGAAATCAGCCTTCAGCCCCCTGCCAAACCCGGCAGTTCCCGTTTCATCGAACGACGTGGAGTTGAGGCGACTGGCCTGAACGTAGGCGGTGACATAGAAGCCCGCCGGCTCCTCTTGCGCTGACGCGGACATGGCAGAGGCGGTGAGGATGCCCGTCAGGGCGCTGCATAGAATCTTGTGTGTGTACTGCATGGTGCATTGACTCCAGAGTGATTGGACAGAAAAACCTTCAGGGACTGCAGGTGGCGGTCAGAACCGCCAGACGAGGGCGAGCGACACTTCGAACTCGCTGTCGTTGCGAGCGATCGGGCTGTCGGCGATGTCACCCGAATAGCGTTCGAACCCTGCCTGCGCGATGGCATGCAGCTTGTCGCTCAGGTTGCGGCGATGAACCAGTTGCACGCCGGTGGATCGATAGCCACCATTCAGGCCGAACTCCGGCATGCCAGACCCCCTGGCATCCGCCGCTGTCACGCCAAAGTCCTTGTCGATGAAGCGACTCGACCCGAACGTGGAGAAGCCATAGATCTCGGTGCCCGTGCCGTCACTCTGATTACCGAAACGATGTCCGAAGGCGACGACACCCAGTGTGCCGAAATCGCTTGGCCCTCCCATCAACCGAGCGGCGACCCAGTTGCGCCAATCAACCCCCAGCCCGCGGCGGACCTCAAGAAAGCCGACGACATGAGAGTCACGCGGGACAATGCCATCCAGATTCCCTTCGCTGGAATCGTCCGGTTCCAGACCTCCCTCATTCCGCACACCAGCCTGCAACAACCAGTGATCGGCAAGACGACCGCGCCATCCCAGCTCCATGCCTTCCCAGAAAAAGAGGTGCGCCCCTCGTCGGTAGTGCACGGCTCCCGCCGGCTCGATCTCCAGCTCGCGCTCATCGGCACCGTCATAGGCACTTTCGTACTCGAAGCCGACACCGAGCGCCGCGCCGAAGCCCTGGCCGCCCGAGAAATCCATCACGGAAGGTAATGGCACGAGCACCGTGCCCTCTTGAGCCAGGGCTGGCATGGGTGCCGAAGCGAAACAACCCGAAAGGGCGATGCCAATGAACTTGCAGAGGTGATTCATGTCGCGAATTTCTCCAGATGGATGGCAGGAACTGTGCGTGCCGGAACTCCACAAGCCCAGTGGAAAGCGGCATGCGGGAATCTAGCGAGCTGGAGAGGAATGTGCCCGGGCTATTGAACCAGTGGCTGGGCTGTTGAACGAAGGGCTGCAGAAATGCGGCGAATGGTCGAGGAGTCAGGGCGAAGCCGGGCGTCCACCAGTGCCTGTCGCCAGGCCCACGCCCTCCCCCGCCGCCTCCACCGCCCCCGCCACATAACCCGGAAACTGCCGCGACCACTCGCTGCCAATGCCGATGAGGCGCTCGCGCCACGGGCCTTCGCCGGCGCGACTGGGCGGGGCCACAGCGTGCTGGCCGGCGCTGTCGAAGTCGGCCGGCGTGGCCGTGCAGGGCTCCTGCGCCCAGTCCTGCAGATAGTCCGACAGAGGCTGCGCGGCCTGTGGCCCGAACAGCCGCGCCAGTTGCTCGCGGCAGGCCGCGCGCAGGGCGTCAGGGGCGAGCGCCTGCCGCGTGCGGGCCGGCACGCCGACAAAGCCGAACAACGCCGCACTGCCGCCCGGGGTGGAGGCGTCGTGGATCTCGCCCAGCGGGCCGAGCGCGCTGCGGGCCTCGCCCGACAGGCCCTGTTCTCGCCAGAACGGCGTCGGATAGACCGCCACGTACTTGGCATGGGGCGCCATCCACGTGGGCGTTGCCAGCCATTGCCGCAGCAGGGCGGGCGGCAGGCCGGGCTCGAAAGCGATGCGCTGAGCCGCCAGCCGGGGCGGCAGGGCCAGCAGCACCTGGTTCACCTGCCAGTGGTGCAGTCTACCCGCCGCGTCCACGGCCTCCACCTCGATGCCCTTGTCGTTGCAACGCAGCGCGCGCACCGCGCGGTCGGTATGCAGACAGCCGGGCGGCAACCGGGCCAGCAGGGCGTCAGTGAGTGCCGCCATGCCACCAGCAAGACGCATGGAGGGGGGCCAGTTTGCGTAGCCGCGCACGGTCAGCACGCCCTCGCGGAGCGAGCGTTCCACCCGCATATCGCCGTCCTCCGGCTGCGCGAAACGCGCCAGCCCAAGCGCGGCGATCAGCGCATCCAGCTGCGGTTGACTATGTGGCCAGAACCAGGACGGGCCGAGGTCGACTCGATCATGCGGCAGGTCAGAGCCGTCCGCGCGTGCGGGCACAGACAGGATGCGGCCACCGGGGCCGGCGCGCGCCTCCAGCAGGACGACGTCGTGCTGCCCGCGCTGGCTAAGCAGCGTGGCGGCGTACAGGCCGCTGAGGCCGGCGCCGAGGATGGCGATGGAGGGTGAATGCATTGATCGGCTTCCTTATTTTAGTTTATTAGCCTAATCTAAAATAAAGGTTTTTCCTATTTCAATCTGGACCGGCCGCCATGAGACGCCCTCTGCAAGGACAGTACGTCACGATTTCTACCGTCGGCGAACACGCTCACGCTTTCGTGCCCGCGCCGCTGCCGCCAGTGCCTCCGGTCGAGTGGTCGACCAGGTTGCGCTCACTGTTCGATCAGGCGCTGCTGGCGCTGGGGCGACTGGACGCTGTCTCCATGCTGCTGCCAGACACCGCCCTCTTTCTCTACATGTATGTGCGCAAGGAAGCCGTGCTGTCCTCCATGATCGAAGGAACTCAATCCTCGCTCTCCGACTTGCTGCTGTTCGAGTTGGATGCGGCGCCGGGTGTGCCGCTGGAGGACGTGCGTGAGGTCAGCCAGTATGTCGCGGCCTTCGAACACGGTTTGCGCCTGCTCGCTGAAGGCCTGCCTCTGTCACTGCGCCTGCTGCGCGATGTGCATGGTGTTCTTCTCGGCAAGGGCCGCGGCAGCAGACTGACGCCGGGAGAGTTCAGGAAAACCCAGAACTGGATAGGCGGTACCAGACCCGGCAACGCCGCTTTCGTGCCGCCACCCGCTCAGGATGTACTGAACTGCATGAGCGCACTGGAGCGCTTTCTCAACGATGTGCCGGAGCCTACCCCGGTATTGCTGAAGGCCGCTCTGGCCCATGTACAGTTCGAGACCATACACCCTTTCCTCGATGGCAACGGCCGGGTCGGCAGGCTGCTGATCACACTGCTGCTGTGTCAGGAGAAGGTTCTGAGCTCGCCGATGCTCTATCTGAGCCTGTATTTCAAGACGCACCGCCGTCACTACTATGAATTGCTGAATGCCGTGAGAAGCCACGGAGACTGGGAGTCGTGGCTGGAGTTCTTCGCCGAGGCGGTGATCGCAAGTGCCACACAAGGCGTGGAGACAGCGCAGCAATTGGCGCGGCTGTGTGAGCGGGATCGGGATCGCATCAGTACCCTCGGTCGCGCGGCGGCTTCTGCCCTGCAGGTGCACCGGCTGTTGCTGCAGCAGCCGCTGGTCAGCTCGAACTGGCTGGTGGAAAGATCCGGGCGCAGCGCGGCCACCATCAACAAGGCACTGGCCAGCCTCGAGCAACTCGGTCTATTGCGCGAGGTCACCTCGGGAAGACGCAATCGCCTGTTCTGCTACCACGAGTATGTGGACATCCTGAACCGGGGCGCAGAGCTGCCAACATAGCCTCCTGCAATCCACCCCCGCCCCCGCGCCGTAACCCCTAGCAAGTTCGCCGCCCCATTCATCGCGGCGCCCGCTTTCGAGGTTCCCATGCACACCGTCAACACTCCCACGCCTGCCTCGCGCCAGTACTGGCTCACCGGCGCCAGTTCCGGCATCGGCCGCGAGCTCGCCCTGCAGCTGGCCGCGCGCGGGCACATCGTCTACCTGACTGCCCGTTCCGAGGCTGCCCTGCGGGCCCTGGCCGCCGAGGCGCCGCAGCAGCTGATTCCCCTGCCCTGCGATGTCAGCGACGACGCGCAGATGGCCCGTGTGTTCGAGCAGCTGGCTCCTGAGCAGCGTCCGCAGTGGCTCGATGGCGTGATCGCGGGGGCGGGCGTGTGCGAGTACGTGGACCTGCCGGTGCTGGAAACGGCCACCTGCCGCCGCGTGGCCGAGGTGAACTATTTCGGCGTGGTGAATGCCTGCGCCGCTGCCCTGCCCCTGCTGCAGCGTGCGGCCCAGGCCCCCGGTCGCGGTCGGCCGTTCATTGCGGGGCTGTGCAGCATGAGTGTCTATACCGCCTTCCCGCGCGCCGAGGCCTATGGTGCGGCCAAGGCGGCCATGGCCTATTTCCTGGACTCCCTGCGCTGCGACATCGGCCGTCAGGTGGATGTGTGCCTGGTCTACCCCGGCTTCGTCGCGACGCCGATGACAGCGCCGAACGATTTCCCGATGCCCTTCTGCCTGAGCGCCGACGAGGCCGCCCGACGCGTGCTGGCGGGGCTCGAGAAGGCTCGCCGCCCGCGCGCCTTCGCCTTCCCGTGGCAGCTGCACGGGATATTGAAGCTGGCCGCCGCCCTGCCCGGACTGTGGTACGGCGTGATCATGCCGCGCATGCGGCGCACTCCCACCCTCGACAGCAAGGAAGCTTCCCGATGAATCACGCAGACCCCTCTCCCTCCGCCCGCCCGCGCCGCGTGGCAATCATCGGCGGCGGCATCTCCGGCATGGCGGCCGCCTGGTATCTCTCGCAGCAGGCCGACGTGAGCCTGGAGCTGTACGAAGCCGACGCGCGCGTGGGCGGCCACACGGCCACGATCCAGGTGGAGCACGACGGCGAGTCCCTGGCCATCGACACCGGTTTCATCGTCTTCAACGATCGCACCTACCCGAATTTCATCGCGCTGCTGGACGCGCTCGGCGTGGGCAGCCGCGACACCGCCATGAGCTTCAGCGTGAGCGATGCCGTAAGCGGGGTGGAGTACGCCGGGTCCAATCTGAACACGCTGTTCGCCCAGCGCGGCAATCTGTTCTCGCCGCGCTTCCTGCGCATGGTGCGCGACATCCTGCGCTTCAACCGCGAGGTGGAGCAGCACCTGGCGCAGGACCCGGCCCTGGGCGAGCTGACCCTGCGCGACTACCTGCAGCGTTACGGCTACAGCCGCGAGTTCATGCAGTGGTATCTGCTGCCCATGGGGGCGGCGATCTGGTCGGCCGACGATGCCGGCATGGACGCCTTCCCGCTGCAGTTCTTCGTGCGCTTCTTCCGCAATCATGGCCTGCTCGACCTGCGCAACCGCCCGCAGTGGAAGGTGATCGCGGGCGGCTCCCGCGCCTATATCCCTGCGCTTACGGCCCCCTGTCGCGAGCACATCCTGGCAGGCACGCCGGTGCTGGGCGTGCGGCGCGGCGTGCTGCACGAAGGGCGTGAACAGGTCTGTGTGCACAGCGCACGGGGCGAAGCGTTCTACGACGAGGTGGTGTTTGCCTGCCACAGCGATCAGGCGCTGGCCCTGCTCGGCGATGCCACGCCGCGCGAGCGGGCCCTGCTGGCCGCCATTCCCTATTCGCAGAACGAGGTGGTGCTGCACCGCGATGTGCGCGTGCTGCCGCGCAATCGGCGCACCTGGTCCAGCTGGAACGTCAGCCTGGGCAATCGCGAGAGCGCCCTGCCGGCGCTGAGCTACAACATGAACATCCTGCAGCATCTGCCCAGCCGACATACCTGGTGCGTGAGCCTGAACCAGACCTCGCGCATCGATCCGGCGCTGATCCACGGCGTGTATCACTACGCCCACCCGGTGTTCACGCTGGCCGGCGTCGCGGCCCAGCAGCAGCTGCTGGCGGCCAATGGCAGCGATCACACCTGGTTCTGCGGCGCCTGGCTGCGCAATGGCTTCCACGAAGACGGGGTGCATACGGCGCTGGCGGTGGCGCGGGGGATCGCCGGGCTGCGTGCGGCGGGAGGGTGAGGTTCCGGTGAATCAGTTCGCTGGCAAGCAAGCTCCCACAGGGGAGCCAGAAGCTGCCGAAGGTGCAGAGGCTGCAGAAGCTGCAACGCTCCTCCACAGCGCGCTCTACGAAGGCACGGTGCGGCATCAGCGGCGCGAGCCGCGCGAGCATGGATTCGCCTATCCGGTGGCCATGGTGTATCTCGACCTGGACGAGCTGGAGGCCGTGTTCGCGCAACACCCGTTCTGGTCCCTGCGCCGCTTCGCCCTGGCGCGACTGCGTCGGGAGGATTACCACGGGGACCCAGCCTTGTCGCTGAAACAGGCCGTGCTGCGCACCGTCTTCGAGGCCACCGGCGAGCGGCTGCAAGGCCCTGTGCGCCTGCTCACCAACCTGCGCTACTTCGGCTTCATCATCAATCCGCTGAGCTGTTATTACTGTTTCGACGCGCACGAGCACCTGCGCTGCATCGTGGCCGAGGTGACCAACACCCCCTGGCGCGAGCGCCATGCCTACGTGCTGCCGGTGGAGGGCGACAAGCCACTCTCGACGGTGAACTTTGCCAAGCAGATGCACGTATCCCCGTTCATGCCGCTGGATCAGCAGTATCTGTTGCGCAGCCGTGTGCCGGGCGAGCAGCTGTCGATCTACATGGAAAACCGTCTGCAGGCGCGCGTGGTGTTCACCGCCAGCCTGCAGCTGAAGCGCCGCGCCCTCACGAGGGCCGGCATGAGTCGCCTGCTGTGGCGCTACCCGCTGATGACCGTGCAGGTGAGCATGGCCATCTACTGGCAGGCATTGAAACTGTGGTGCAAGGGCGTGCCCTTCGTGCCGCACCCGGGCCGCAAGGCCCCGGCCAATCCCCCGGAGATCGAGACCCGTGAAAATCAATGAGACCACTCTGAGCCGCCCTGTCAGCAAGGAGCGCCGCTTGCTCGGCAACCCCTCCCGCCAGCTCTTCCTGAGCCTGCTGACGCGCGTGCGCCATGGCAGCCTGCGGCTGATCGAGGAAGACGGCACCGAGCACCATTTCGGTGAAGAGCGCGCCACCGCGCGGGTGCAGGCCACCATTCAGGTCAAGGACAACGCCGCCTACAGCCTGGTGCTGGGCGCCGGCTCGCTGGGTGCTGGAGAAGCCTACATGCAGGGCCTGTGGGACAGCCCCGATCTGTTGCAGACCAT